>Ga0307507_10001973_pt1 | contig 44495 bp, 30 predicted proteins | sample 7_EM_MG_FD_207223 | JGI IMG/M metagenome (GOLD analysis project Ga0307507, IMG submission 207223) | Populus trichocarpa ectomycorrhiza microbial communities from riparian zone in the Pacific Northwest, United States - 7_EM | ecosystem: Host-associated > Plants > Roots > Unclassified | place... | reverse complement strand
AAGAGATCTAAGGGACCAGATCTTAAGGAGGGGGATAAAGTATAGCTACTACACAAAAATTTTAAGAGTCGACGACTAAGTAAGAAGTTGGACTATATTAGACTAGGACCTTTTAAAGTTAAGTAAAAGATTTTATTAGTTATATATAAGTTAAACCTACTAGCCAAAATAAAAATCTACCCTATATAATATGTAGTAATGCTAGAGCTAGTATACAGGAATATTAAGCCACTAGTTTATAAGGCAGACATATATAGAGAATAAAAGGAAGACAAATAGCAAGTTTTAAAGATTATTAGTTACAAGGATGTAGATAATAAAACATAGTATAAAGTAAAGTAGATAGGCTATAGTAAGACTACCTAGGAACCACTAAGCAACCTAAGAAACGCTATAGGAAAGGTATAAAAGTATTAGAAGAAAGCAGGTTAGATAACATTAATAAAGAGAAATCGCCAAAAAATGAATCGCCTAAGGGGGACCTAAGAGGAGCAATTGCCGAGTTACTTAGAGTTGTTTCCCTCGCAGGAGGAAAGTCAATCCTTTTATTACCTAGCTTAGACAAACCCTGTTAAACAAGTTTCTACTCCTTAGAACAGACCTTCTCACGGATATATTTAAGACAAAGAAGACGGGTAAAGGCCAATAAACGGGCTTTAAGGGCACGCTGTTAAGCAGCTATAGCCTCCTACTCTGCTTCCTATAAACGACAAAGCTTATCTAAGGCGCTTAAGAGCTTACCGTTAAGCTTTATAGTGGTAGATTAAACACGAGACCCTATAACAAGTTAATTAGGGAACTTAAAGACTGTTAAGAGTTATAGGACGCGTATACTTAGTATTAGAGATAAAGCAAACATCACAGGACAATTAAACGTTTGCTTTAATACACTCCAAGCAAAACAAGGGTTATTAAGACAAGGGACTTGCTATTACAACATATACCAACCCCGCTTTTACACAATAAGAATATAGAGACGACATTATCTTACTAAGTAATAGTATAGCAGCCACAGTGCGAGCATAATATTGCGCTTGTAAAGAAGAAGGAGCTTTAGGTATAATAAGCAAGAATATTAACTAGACTAATTAAACAGACATCACACCTCTAGTAGATGACTTGGAGATATTAGAAATCTTTAAGAACAAAGATAAAGAGGAGGGAGATAGTGTTACGGACGCTTTAAGTACAATATTATAACTACTTAAAGAAGAGTCGCAGGAAGCTAGTTGGTTAATATAGGCACGGTCTAAAATAGATCCGGTGGAACTATATAATAAGGAATAGTAAGCGAGTCACGTAATGTTATACATGGTGTACAGAGTATACACAGTATATGTCTATGTATAATACGTATAACACGTACCTTATATACAAGAGAGGATTTCTTAGGAGTATGGTTATGTATTTAAAGGACCTCAGTCCCTACCATAGATAGTTCTCTCCTTATAGTAAATCTTAGAATATAATTGGAGTTAATCTATTAGGCAACTACTCCACCAGTTGTTATTATATTGTTGATTTAGTTCTTACCTATATACCCAGCCTATTAACAGAACCCACCGTAGTTCCTACTACAAGGTTCCATTACACTTACACTTCTTGGCGCTATAGCCATATAAAAACAACCTTAGGTTTAAATAGAACTATTTTAGTCTTCTGCTAGGCGCCTATAATAGTATACTAGGTAAAGGTCTTATAACGGATCTAGCCTATAGCTACTAGGAACTCAGTTCTTATAAATTCCCTTTTAGTATATCAAGCTGCTGTATTAAGAGCCTGGCTATAATGATATTTAAGTAGCTAAAAACAACCCACATCCAATAGCTGCAGAAAATGCGTTGTATAAGGGGGTAACCTATATAGGTGTATTCTATGGCCTTAAGTGTATGTTACAACTTTATATATATTATAAGAGCCGTAACCATCTATTAAAAGAAGCCGATTTCTGCCTTGGATTAAGCCCTTAGTTTAGTAATGGAAATAATATATATAATTAAGGGCCAATTTATTATTACTGTAGCCAGTTTTTAATCTAGCTACTAAATAACTAGCTAGTAAGTCTATAAACCATTCCTCCATTAAATTCTGGCTAGAAATAATTATTATTGGAGTAATATAATTACTAATTAAGCGTATAGTTTCCACTAGAGTTACAAGCTCTTAACTATTTAAATAAGGAATAAATACCTCTTATCCTTTCTTTATCCAAACTAATTAATTCTTTATAATACTAAGACGTACACCATACTTATTAAAGTTCCAGAAATTAGCTGGTATAATTTTATATTCTTGGCAATAGACTAAGAAGTCATTAAACTATCCTTTAATATAGGCAGGCTTCTATGCCTTTTTCCAGGCAGTCTCCATAGGCTTAGCCTTTGTACGCTTATATAAGAACTTATCCAGATAATGTTATAGCCAGTGTATTCCAACCTATGGAGGAAGTTCGTCGTTATTGTGTAGGGTAGTGTGATTTTGGGCTAAAATTGAATTGGCCACATTACGCACCATCTCCTTTTAAATTCTAAATCTAATACTATCCATATGGTCAAGAAATTGCTTTAAGGCAAGCTCCTCTGCATTATCTAAGCGCCTATTAGGTGCACGACGCGTAGACTTGCTATTATAGCCTTAATAGGCCCTCCAGAGCTTATTATAGTCGCATTTCCGATTGTCTGAAACTTGCTTCAAATTGGGCTTATGCAGCAGGGCCTTAAGCTCCTTTATAATTTCTACAATCCTCTGAGCTTTAATGGTATATGCATTAACCTTCCGTTTCGTCATTTTGGGTGCGTAGGAAGGTTGTGGCTGTAAAAATACGTGTAGGATTGTATATATAGGATTAATTTTGTATTGAGGGTGTTTTTGTGTTGAGGGTGTAGGCCCCCACTAGGTGGGGGCTGCGCAGCATTCGAAGAACCCGACGGGGCCCGAGTAGGTGGATATCGAATCGATGGCCTGTTCGCGACCAGGCCCACGGGCCCAGGTGGCTTTTTTAGACGCCTCCCTGGTGGAGCCCACCTGCTGTACTGTTGCACCGCCACACAGCCGCGTCTGCACAGACAACCTTCGATTTTCTATCACACCCATGGACGAAAGCTTTCCTCCACCAACCACACGGCAATTTAGACAGAGGTTTTCGGTCTTCTTCAATGGCTGCAATAGCCCCCAGCCAGGAAAGCGAATTTACACGCACATTGAGAGACTTTGAGAAGAACCTCACCGATGAGCAACGAGATGACTTCAAATTCTCGACTTTAGACGACCTTCGGGCCACGATCAGTACGATTCAGAGTAAGCAAGGCTCGGAGCGTAAAATGAGGAATTTTACCCGGATGAGAGCTTTCCTTGAAGCGATCGAACAGTATGGAAAAGTGATTGAAGTATTTGCAAATTCATCGATCTTCGTCGCCTTTATATGGGTAAGGCTAGCTCCTATTTATTCAATCATTTATTGACCGCTAATATGTTCAGGGTCCAGCCAAATTCCTCTTGCAGGTGACGTATTCACTCAAGCCTAGGTCCAAGTATCAATCAGCTCACTATCAATCAGGTGGCCAGTGCATATTCCGAAGCATTCGACGCACTACTAGATGCATACGAAGAGATAGGAAATAACCTTCCTCTGCTCTCTCAATATCAGAATCTTTTGGAGCACGCGCGAGTCTTACACAATCCGCATTTTCAAAGAGCTTTGACATTGATATACATTGATATTCTCGAGTTCCACAAGAAGGCACTCAAATATTTTCAACAAAGAAGTAGGTTCTGAAACGAGCTATGCTAACCCTCACATCTGCTAAGATAGACCTCAGTGTGGAAACAACTATTTCAGGCTACGTGGAAGACATTTAGAACCAAATTTTCGGGGTTGTTGGAAAACATTCGTCGCAATCAGCACCTTGTGGAAAGCCAAGCGAATTTAATCCAATTCAAACAGTTGAAGGAAGCGAACTTAGCGCACTTCGAGCAATTGTTTCAAGAGATGCATACAGCGAGACTGAAGGCGGAAGCCGAGAGTCGAAGCTTTGAAGATGTGGAGAAGTCTCGACAACTAGGCATTCTTAGAGCGTGGCTATCTGCCGCTCCTGCAAGCTCAGATTACGAAAATTTCATACGCAAGCTTAAGGACTGTCCGGAAAGTGGGCTTTGGCTGGTTAATGATGACCGCATACAATGCTGGTTGAATTCTGATACATGCGGTTCCCCATTGCTGTGGGTGAATGGCATTCCAGGGGCCGGTGTGTCTTCCCTTCCGCCAAGATGACTAGTATGATTTCGTACCTTATAATTGACTGGTGTATTCTGAGTCTAGGGAAAACTATACTTGCTTCTCGTATCATCCAAACCGTTCAGAGTCTCGGAAAATCAAACTCGGTTTCTGTCGTATTCTTCTATTGCAAACACAATGACCCCAAAAGAAATACATTTTCCGCCATTGCAAAAGGAATCCTTGCGCAGTTGCTTAATATCAACCATGCCCTGCTCCCATATATGTTTGAAAGAGCCTCTTCAAGTGGCCATACGGTACTCGAGTCACTTGATCTGATAGAGGACCTACTAGAAACTGCCTTAAAAAGTTTGGAAAAAGTATACGTCGTTATTGATGGTTTAGATGGATGTGGACGAAAAGAGAAGAAGAAGACAATCTTGTGGTTTCGTGCAACGATCGACAGCCTTGCGGGAACAGATCCTGACAATCTTAGATGCTTTTTCTTCAGCCAAGATGATGGAGAAATTGGAAAACTCCTTGCCGCAACAGCCTTAGTAATAAAAATCACTGCCCAGGATACCAGGGCAGACATCGAAAAATACATCCTCATTCGGAGTAAAAAAATACAAGTCATATTTCAATCGCTTGAAGGGAATGACACCCTTCAAGAGCAGATATTCTCAATTGTATCGGAAAGAACGAATGGCACGTACACACCTTCAGTAGATAGAGTTGCTTTCGACTTGCTAACTTACTAGAAAGGCATGTTCTTGTTCGCTAAACTGGCCATGAAACATCTTAAGGGCCAACCTTCACGAGAAGCTCTCAGCAAAGCTCTCACTCCTGACATCTTCCCCCGGAACTTAGAGCAAATGCATGTAATCTTGACGACTCCTTTTTGACAAAATTTGATAGATGCTTACTGTATTCCGAAGCAGGTATGACAGACTTGTAGACCGCGTTCTTAAAGGCAACGATGTTTTAATGCGAGAGACAGCCGAAAGGCTTCTAGGCTGGATTGTCCACGCTAAACGCCCCTTAAAGTGGCACGAAATTCAAGGAGCTATCTCTATTAACCTGGATATCCAGGATATCCAATTTGAGTCGAGAAAATTAAGAGTAGATGCTAAAGGCCTCTGCGGTTCTCTGGTTGAATATTGCCACTCGGACGACACGGTTCAGCTTGTGCATCTTACTGCAAGAACGTAAGTACTTGAAAATTATAACCAGACCTTCTCCATATCCTCAAAGATGTGCTGATAAGTGTATTTAGGTTTCTCTTGCATCACCAAACTGACCTGCAGCTGGCTTCCCTCGAACTTGATCTTACGCGGCTCTGCCTCGGATATCTTAACCTGCGATGTTTCAACGACTGTTTAACCGACGAAGAAATGAAAGATTTTGTATTGAGCGGTTGGTACTCCTTCCTCGCTTACGCTGCACTGCACTGGGCCGACCATCTTGAGCACTGGGTTGAGAATTGTGGTGACGCTCAGGCAGTGAAGAAAGTTGAGCAACAAATTCAGGGTTTCCTCCAGAAGTACTGGTCAAAGGCAAACCCACAAATAGCAACGTCAAAAAACATACGTCAAAAGTTCAAGTTGCTTGAGGAATCCGACATTTTCGACGGCCTGCTGACAGCGATCTGGGTTTGGAAAAAACAATGCACATCCTTCGGTCCTCCTTCCGCTGTACCAGAACAATTAGAACTGCTGGAGCATATCATGCGACCAAGGCGTAGTCTGGAACAGGTAGTTGACTCTGCAACTGGGAATGCAGAACTCCAGCTTAAGCTTTCAACCTATTACGGACCTAAGCCATACAAATGTTCTAGATTGAGCTGTAACTTTTTTACCGAGGGTTTCGAAAAGCGATCGCTACGTGACTTTCACATTAAGAAACATGACCGCAGATTTACTTGCACCTATCCTAGTTGCCCTTATGGAATTCTAGGGGTCAAAACAAAGAGCGAGCTGGACAAGCACACTGCTAGTCACTATAGTGGGACTAAGGTTGAGATCGAAAGTTTCCCAGTCACTAGGGACCCGAAATCTATTGATATCAAGCAAGCGATCCGCTATAGTCTCGAGGAAGAAATCGAAAGGTGGCTACATCAGTTCGGCGGTGTATCCCTTAACACGTCAGTTTGCGTCCATCTGTTATCGATAAGGATTAGCCAATTAAATTAACCGAATCGAATCGTCGGGCAGGAATATGAGGCTGGTTTTGGTGTTCCGCGCACGGACCATATTCTAGATGGACGCTGACGTGTTAAGGGATACGACCGCAAGTCATATAACGCCCAGGTCTTTATACCAGTAATTGCGAAGGGAGACGTGGCCATTGTTGAAATTTTTTTGAAGCATGCAGGAGGTATCACGGCATTAGACCTCTCGGAGTTATGTAATCTCGCACTGAAAGCTCAACAGGACGACATTGCCATTCACTTTCTAAGTCACAAACTAGGCAACCCCCTTCAACCTGCTTTTCGAGATCCACGGCCAGGGAATCTTTGCTCGCAACCTATTTTCGTCGCAATCCATTACGGTAGAGACAAAGCCTTTAGATATATGATTCAGGACTGTGGGATTAATCTGAACAAGAAACCAATCGCTGACCATCTTAATTCCTCATTACTCTCCGAAGCGGTTGCTTTTAGGCAAATAGAGATAACTAAGACCCTTGCTGCCACCGCTAGCTGTGACATAAATCCACAAGGAAGAGGTCAGAATATAGCTGCTGCTTTCTGCATAGCGATTGAAAAAGGCGATGAGGACATAACTCGAGAATTAGTTGGACTCCGAGGCTGCAATTTGGATATTCAAACCGAAAAGGGCCATCTTCTTCATCTAGCTGTACAGTGTCGGTCTGCACGAATAGTCAAGATATTGCTCGGAACCGGAAAATGCAATGTCAATTTCAATGATAGTACTGGACGTACGCCCCTCCACCAAGCTACACAGAGCTACCAAGAAGACATTATTCTTCAACTTCTCAAAGACCCAAATTGCGATGTAAATGAAGAGAGCGATTTAAGGGAGACGGTTCTTCATACAGCCATAATGCAGGAATCTCTAACTATAGTTAAGATGGTTCTCGAAAGTGGTAGATGCAACGTAAATATTGTCGACACTCAGGGGAACACACCCCTTCATACAGCTATGCAATGCAGATCTACACAAATATTCGAAATGCTTCTTAAAACCAGAGAATACGACGTAAATGTTGCCGATACTCTAGGGAACACTCTCCTTCATACAGCCATACGACGCGGTTCTACACAAATGTGCAGAATGCTTCTCGAAACCGGAGAATGCAATGTAAATATTGCCGATACTTTAGGGGACACACCCCTTCATACAGCCGTACGACGCGATTCCATACAGATGTGCGGAATGCTTCTTGAAATCGGAGAATGCAACGTAAATGTTGCCGACACTTGGGGGAACACACCCCTTCATACAGCCATGCAATGTAGATCTATACAAATATTCAAAATGCTTCTCGAAACCGGAGAATGTAACGTAAATGTTGCTGACACTTGGGGGAACACACCCCTTTATAAATCCATACAATACAGGCATACACAAATATTCGAAATGATTCTTAAAACAGGAAAATGCAACGTAAATATTGGAAACCATATAGGGGACACGCCCCTCCACGAAGCATGCAGATGCGGCTACGAATACATTATTTCGCTTCTGCTTAAGGCCGCAAACTGTGATGTGAACATACGCAATAAAGCAGAAAGGACTGCTTTTCACGAAGCCTTAAACAGCGGTCATTTTTCCGTGGCCAAGATGCTTCTTGGAACAAGGAAATGCAATATTGATACCAGAGACACGCTTGGGAACACACCCCTTGACACCGCGGTGACTCATAATCGCGAAAGCATCAGGCGACATCTTAAAGAAGACATCTCTCGCTCCAATTCTGCTGAAAGCAACGCTTTTGATGAGGCTGCAGAGAACAGTGTCATATCCATGCTTCTTGAATGCGGGAAATACGATGACTTCTCGAACGATGACTACTTACTTGGCAACCACTCTCGAGAGAAGCTTGTGGAAAGTGAGGGGCACGAATACGTCTTTGAGATCCTTCTAGAAATAGACTCGCTGAAAACAGCGGGCAGGTGGGATCCGATCAGAGAGCTTTTCAAAGCCGTTAAACTCGGTCGTACGGCCAGGGTTAAGATTTTATTAGCAAAAGGCGAGATCCCCGCTGGGAGGATAGTTGTTTCCCCGAGCACTGATCCACACTTCGAAACTTTTTTTTGGGTACATTCTTATGATGAGAATCCTGACACGGGCGTATTAACTGATCAAGAAGATATTATTCGACTTCTAACTTTGGACCCGGTTAGCATCGAGGAGAAGTTTAGTTTGACGAAACATCATTCACTATCCCCCCCTGCCGCGATGACTCATGATGACATTAATCATCTGTCGAGTTCATTTCAATATTCCGATGGCAGTTTAGAAGAGCTATCCTCCCAAGATGCGGACAGCATTTTCACAGAAATTGTTGAACAAGAGGTATGTGAGCACAAGGATATCATCGAGGGTGTGTTTCGATTGCTGGATGACATTTCCAATTGATTACATGCTACCTGTGCCACCTAGAAATCCAGTCGTGGCGCCTCTAGATATTACGCCGCAGGAATCGGACTCTTAGTGGGAATCTGAGTATCTTTTTTATCTTGGAATTACTAAATTTGAGGAACTGGAGAGGTTGGAAGTGGTATTTCTGTTAGTATACGCAAGCAGACATTCTGTCATCCATAAATTCTCATGAGATTACATTGATTTATTTGTCACTCATTCCCGCACTGTCTAAGAATGCTCCCACGCCAACCTACCATGCTCATAAGCCTTAAGACTTTTCAAAGTTTTCCGCCCAGCTCAATCACAAGTAGTCTCAACCGCTCGTCTCAAATTCTTTTGCTATGGGTCTCACCCCATCCCAGCCCAGTCCTCGTTCTTAAAAACCAATACACAAATTTCCCCTTTACACCTTCACAACTTTCGGATCCGCACTCTGCCGACTCAACAACCACATAAACACAAACTGCACGACATAGCTATACACGAACAAAAACTGCGTCCTCCGATTCCTCTGGCTCCTCGCCACCGTATAGCTCGCCGCACTCCCGCTCGACGGCCCCGCATCCGGAAGCAACACATACCTCAGACTCCTCAGCAAGAAAAAAGCGTTCGCCGAAAACACATAGAGGAAGATGATCCAGCCGACCCAGCCACCGGTGCCGCCTCCCCCGCCGCCCAGGTTCGTGCGGTTCAGGATCTCGGACAGCAGCAGCGTGACAATGATGCCGACGAACTTGTAGCCGCTGTAGGCGACGAGGTCGAGTAGTTGGGACTCGGAGCTGATGGAGAGGAGGTAGGTCCCTAGCTTTAGGCCGAGGATTTCGAGGAGCACGACGGCGAAGGCGGTGGTCGCGGTCAGGCCGAGGAGTTCGGGGTGGAAGGCGCCCCGTAGGCCGGCGAGGACGGTGGAGAGGAGGATGTAGGTTACTAGGGCCATCACTGTGGGTTGTTAGCTTGGTAATTGGAGATCATGCCATGAGAGTTGCAAGGCAGGGAAAAGACCCGGTTGGGTCTGTTGGGAAAAGTTAGGGGAAGCTTACTTGGAATATACATGTCCGGTGAATTGATATCTTCCCTAGGAGGCAGGTAATAACCGTCCTGTCCGTTGTGGGAGAGACGCTGTTGCCGCGACCATGGCCGGTGCCGCCATGGGAAGAGTACAATACAGAGCTTGCTTACGACGTAGGAGTTTGAGACGTTGAAGTAGTGTTTTAGGGCGCTGACATTGACGTAGCGGTTGAACTATACGTAAATAATTAATAAGTCCCATGGATGCTAGTATAGAAATTTCGGAATAGTCCTATAAGAGCCATATGAACATATGGTGTTTACGCACATTCTGCTCCATATATTCCTGTCCAGCCATCACGGCGCTCTTTCCAACCTGGAATCCCATCTGGGCGGTGGGATCATTCATGAAGCCGCCAAACGCAGGATGCGCATATCCCCCTCCGCCACCACCCGGACCTCCACCTTGCTGTTGCGGATAGCTATAACTGTTCTGAGGCTGTGATTGTGGTGCTGGCGGTGGTGGAGAGCGGAGCTGCGGGACTGAGGAAACGTGTTGTGGTACCGGATGGTGAAGGGGCGGCGAGTGTGCGGGCGGAGGATTCGAGTACGCTGGCCGTTGCATTATGAGGTCTCGTCAATCGTGAGTAAATGGTAATGGGGAATGAAGAGAAGGCGGTATAGCAGGTCTATATGAGGTTGCGGTGTTGAGTTTGGCGGTATGAAGTGGAATGGCTCCCAGGTTCTGCCTTCACCCATAAAATGCGATGCGACATAGCTGGCAACTTCCGCGTCGATCTCCAATCCGCCGCATCTCTACGCACCCTCGTCATTGTGCGTCCGCCAGAAAACAACCATCATAGCCATGTTAGATACATTCGAGATATTATCCACTTCGGGCGTCGTCCTCTGGTCAAGGACATACGTTCCCGTCGGCGCAAACGTTATCAATAGCCTCATCAGAGATGTTTTCATCGAGGAGCGGATATCGCCCGGTGCAAACGCCGTCGACGATACCTCCGCCTCACACAAACCTACATATAAGAAGGAAGGATATACGCTTAAGTGGACTACAGCGAAGGATCTTGGTTTAATATTTGTGGTACGGCGGAATTGAAACTTATATCTATGTTGCATAGAAATATATACGGGAATGCCTGCTAAATTTCTATCAGGCTGTCTACCAATCACTGGTCCATTTGACATGGATAGATAAACTCCTCGATAATGTGCGCACTCTGTTTACAGGCCTATATGGGGAACAGCTTAAAAAGGAGCATACGAGCATCGTCGACTGCCCATTTGATCCATATTTCGACAGGAAAATGCAGGAGCTAGAGCCCGCAATCGATGGATCTACCTCAGTGCCATTCGAGTCGACATCTAATGTTGACCTCACCCCTCCCTCAAACTCTGGGACCGATCATGCGGCGGATGAACCCCCGCCTATGCCAGTTTTACGGAAAGGTGCGTCTTCCGTAACCTTCAAGCTGGAAGATTACGACTAACGAGATGCTGATCTAGCACCCGAAAAACTCACTCACAACGCCGACACATCTACAGATGTTACCCCCGTCCCTACACCCGATACCTCACGACCCGCATCCCCCGCTGTAAACCACCTTCTCACCGCAAAGAGCCGCCCAGGAGGCAAGCCCTCCCGACGTGACCGCAAGGTCAAAGCAGCCGCAACACCACCGCCTCTTTCGTCAGGCGACGAAGCGTCTTCAAGGCGAGGGAAAGCTGGAGCGAAAGGCTCAGCTAAGAAGAACCGCGTATGGAACGAGTTCGGCGCGGACGAGGAGGACGGATCTGTAGTCTTGGACTACTCCGCTACAGCCACTTCAAATGACGCCGCGGAATCAGAGGCCGTGGAAGCAATAAACCCAGAGTCATGGGGCCACAAGACACGCAAAGGTGAATTCGTGTTGAAAGATCTAGATGAAGAGATGGACGAGATATTGGCTTCCGCCAGCGCTAAGAAAGACGGCTCCGCTGCCTCAAGCGGAATTGTAGGTTCAAGTTTTGGCGCAATAGGCGGGCTATTCAGGAATGTAGTGGGCGGGAAGACGCTCACCAAAGAAGACCTTGCCAAGCCGTTAAAGGGCATGGAAGAGCATTTATTAAAGAAAAACGTTGCAAGAGAGGCAGCGGTCCGGTTATGTGAGAGCGTGGAACGGGACTTGATCGGACTGAAAACGGGGAGCTTCACAAGTATGTATCCCCTTTAGTTGATGTCTCCCTAATACCTCTACCTTCGACTCTATGAAATGCTAATCCCAATCCAGCCGTCGAAGCAACCATCCGCACCGCCATGGAGCGCGCCCTCACCAAAATCCTCACGCCCACATCCTCGCTCGACCTCCTCCGCGAAATCTCCACCGTCACCGCCACAAACCGGCCCTACGTCCTCTCCATCGTCGGCGTCAATGGCGTCGGCAAATCCACCAACCTATCCAAGATCGCCTTCTTCCTGCTCCAGAACCACCACCGCGTGCTCATCGCCGCCGCCGACACGTTCCGCTCCGGCGCCGTGGAGCAACTGCGCGTGCACGTGCGGAATCTGAAGGAGCTGAGCAAGCGCGAGGGCGGCGAGGTCGAGCTGTTCGAGCGCGGGTACGGCAAAGACGCCGCGAACATCGCCGCGGACGCCGTGGCGTTCGCGGCAAAAAGCGGGTTCGGCGTCGTGCTGATCGATACGGCCGGGCGGAGGCACAACGACCAGCGGCTCATGTCGTCGCTCGAGAAGTTCGCGAAGCTGGCTAAGCCGGACAAGATCCTCATGGTTGGCGAGGCTTTGGTCGGGTCGGACAGCGTGGCTCAGGCGAGGAATTTCAACAACAGCTTTGGCCCTGGAAGGGGCCTTGATGGCTTCGTGATTAGTAAATGCGATACGGTAGGGGATATGGTCGGCACGCTGGTTAGTATGGTGCATGCGACCGGTATACCTGTGGTATTTTTAGGTGTGGGTCAGCATTATGCGGACCTGAGGGGATTGAATGTAGGGAGCGTGTGCCGTTTACTGATGAGTTAGGAAAATGCTGGGTTGGTTCGATAAGCGATGAGAAGAATGGAAGACCGGAGGGATGAGGAGATATCCTCAGAGCGTAAAAGAGATAATGAATGAAGCTGATAATGACTTTCAGTCGAAAGCACTCTTGAGCGACTCTATCCTTCTGACTCTTTTGTATTTCGTATAACTCTTCACAATGTCTCACTTGTACGGGATACATCACTTCTCGTCCGTCAGCCTTGTATTTTGTCGATCCTTTCCAAACTTCGACATTCTAGAATCCCGCACGACCTAGTCAATAACCCTGCCAGGAGCAACACCATCGCTTATGCACTGCCACAATGGATTCCTCACCAAAATATTTTGCTTTATATTTATGGAATAAAATAACCCCAATATCGTTAATAGATTTTTTTTCTCGCATACACTCGCGCCCTGCAGCTCATTGGTGGTTCAGATCGGGTGCTGCGTGAAGTGCGTGGTAGGGACTTGGCGGTGAGCAGCCGGAGCACACCGCAAAGTTGGTATCTGATTATGCAAAGTCGATTGGATGTGCGGATTCGCCGAACAAGTTCTCTTTCTCGAGTCGTACTCCGGTCCCTTAGTACAAAAATAAAAAAAGAAATATCGAACCAATAGAGTCAGCACTCCTATCATCGAGTGGATAACATGCCTGTTCTCCACACACCCTCCAACATAGAATAGTTGCGCACCGTTACACATCGCGTAATTCGAATTGGAAGAATCAAAATAAGGGTTAGACCTCACTATATAGTTCATATCCTAAGCTAACTAATAAGCGTACATCACCACTGCATATCCATCAGCAACCAGCTCCCTCCTTGGACCAAACCTACGGTCCTCAGAGCCCCAGAGCATCCGCCCAGCCATTTTAACGCCTTGATAAATAAAGCAGAGAAAGCAGAATAAACAGATAATCAAAGAAAAGTAGGACTGACATAGTGGGAGATTCCGTCTCCCACGGTCCGTTTGAAGGAAAAGGGTGTCATCGAGGAAGCAATACTGCTGTTAGAATTGATGTACAAGAGTATGTTTGTTTAGTGACAGTCAATTATAAGATTGTTTAGATAGTGTGGATGGGCAGTATAAGAGAGCAATGTGTAGTCGTGTGCACTGTCCCGGAAAGGAAGACGTTGAAGTGTGTAGAGCCATAGATAGCAAGTGAAAATTGCCAACATCAATGGCCCAGCCACAGTCTCTGTCCAGTCCAGGGAGAGGTAAAAAGGGCGCACACAACAGTAATGCCAAGGACATTGCTATAATACGCCTTCCCACATCCCCGGTCCTTCACGTATAAGAGTCCGCGCAGCTTCGCTAGCACAGCATGTTCTCTTTCGCCCGAGGTCTTTCTGGACGGGTAATCTACGCTCCGGCACCGTACACTTTGGGGACTGCAGCCCCTTAGGCCCGGTACCTGACGACGGGGTCATGTCACCCGAAGAGTGGAGCATGAATGATTGAGCAATTGAACGGTCCGGAAGGACGGTGGTCTCGCCCAGAAGGGAAGTCGAGCGAGAAGAGTGGAGCAAGCTCCGCACATTCAGCTGAAGGTCAACAGAGGAGCGGCAGCGCTTCCGGCCTTTCTGGGTCTTCTCAGAATTAACACGCATAGAAGCGGGGCTTTGGAATTTTGGCGGCGTCATCGCCTCAACATCATCAAGATGGAAACTTTCAAGATCAGGCGAGGACATTGGCTCGCTGCAGACATAGTCCACAGTCTCCTTGGTCTTCTGCAACGCCGGATATGGTAGTCTTGCGCTACGGCAGGTCGCCAATCGGGCCAGCTTGGTCTGATTCGGCGCCCAGCCTGCGGACGAGACAGAAGATATCGACGATGCGCGAGAAGAGCGTAAGGAGTTGTCCGCAATCATGGATTCTGGAGATGATGAAGATGAGGTAGTCGATTGGGCAAGCGATGGTCGCCTTCCGCAGAATTGATATGCTTCCAAGCCATTCCTGGCTGTGGGGTTCCACTGGTCGACACATGACCGCGCCAAGGACGCGTTCTGTGCCTGTGCCATTGCCGAGCACATCGATGGCCGCCTCGATCCAAAGGCCAACACACTCGCTGCAGGAGTGGTAGAGGCAGCGGATTGAGGGGTTAAATTCGGTGTTGGCAATGGACCCATACGAGCTAATGTGGGAGTGGGTGGAAGCATATCGGGTTTTGGTTCTAAAAAGCGTGGGAGTTTGTAATGAGAGGGAGTGGGTGTTCCCTCTTGCGAGCCGGATCCCTCTGGGAGTGGCAGGGGAGACCGAAAGTAATTCCTCAACTCTGTCCGAACCTCCGGACGGGGTTGAGTAACAGGAGTACGAGGAGCAAGTTCTACCGTATCCAAATCTGGTGTTAGGCGGGGGACAATAGCTTTCCAAGCATTCATCTCTACACCAATCGGAAAAGTGCCGGTAGACGGTGGAGGGTTAGAAGGTGTATGCTTCAAAACGATTTCCTGCCATCGTTCCCAAACTGGGTCGGTGATGTGCAGTTTCCAATTGACTGCTTGAAGAAAAGCCATTTCGTTCGTATTGATTTCACAGACCTTCAAACCTGATATCTTGCTCCACGCCCGTGCGGAGTAATTGCGATCCTGCAAGTACTTGGAAGCGAGGATAAGCGCTGCCAAAAACATACGTCGACCGCACTGGAGAGCGCGAAGAGAATGCATATCTTCAGGTTGCTCCATAGTGAAGTCATGTTTTGGTACGTGGAACTTGATGAGGACAAGGTAGTAGAGCGCAACTTGGAGAGTTGAATAACTCGTTCGTGATCGGCGCAGAGTCTCTTGGATGAAAGTCCGAAGAGGAAGAACACATCGTCCAGTAGCCGTTTCACAGCGGCTGGAGGGAACAGAGAGGGGCCATATTACCTCCACCATTTGAGTTGCAGAATCTTAAAACAAGAACAATGAATTTAGTAAACTGGAAAGAAAGAATTAAAATAAAGGAATGGGAACAATGCTCACCGACAAGGCAGTCCACAAAGTTGACTTTTCGCTCGCTTTGTCGTACAAGTGCAGGGGGCGGGCGGTTGTTGATTGTTGTTGAAGATCTTCGGGGATGCTGTCGTTGCTCCGCGGGCAGAGGAAGATCCGTCCTCAATGGAGGAAGGATTCTCTCCGCAGCTAAATCTTGGCATTTCGGAGGCTGATAGCGTGGATGGGTGTTTACACGACTAATTGGTGCAAAGGTACTTGAGTTGATAGCATTGGTGTCGTTGCCCGAGACAGGGGCTCTTGTCCGCGAAGAACTCCAAATGTCGTCCGTTTCCCATCCGATATGGACAGAGCCTGATGTCGACGAGCTGGAACTTGATACTTGTGAAGACGCCGCATCTACGGAAAATACTGAAGAGGTCGACGAAGAAGCCGACGATGAAATTGATGAGGCATATGGATGACTGCGGGGAGGGGTGGCGCCAAGACTTTGGTTCTGGAAGTCGAGGCTCATGATGATCGAGAGAAGAGTAAAAGAGTGAGCGGAGAGGGGGGTTTTGTTTTCAAGACTTTTTCGTCGGCAACCTAGAGTTGTATGAATTGTAATGAAAATAAACGTGATCGAGTGTCGTGGGGTGACCGGGAGATTAACCGATAGACAAACCGTTCGGATTAAGCCCTACGCCTGTTCGTCGTATGATTCCGACAGCTGACGGAATTACACTTATTATTCTAATCCTCTTTTTTGGGAAGCACTACCCTGATTTCAAAAGTTGCCTCGTTTGGTTTTCGAAGCAATGCCGATCCAATGATCAAGCGATGACTGGCGAAAGCCTAGAAAGCTAGAGGAAATCTCGGAAGTCGGAGAGGAAGCAGAATGATGTACGAAGGATGGAGAAGGGACGATTGACAGAGACGCACGAAAGGAGGGGGGTTCCGGACAATTGTGAATTGCTCAGATCGAGTCCAAACGTTCGCCGTAGATGACTCCAGTCACCGTCTGCCGCAGAATCACCAAAACAAGACCTTGTTCGAGACCAATCCGCAATGCGCTTCGAGATATTCAGCCCCTATGACAGCACTACTTGCCGCCGTAAAAGCTGAGGAGTTCGAAGAGTTGCGGGGATCTAGCAGGACAAGCCTCCGTTGACGAAGGCCTTGTTTTCAGTAGCAATGGCGATATCTGAGCGACGAGTGACTGGAGTAGCTGGGGGCATGGGGTACATTGTGACTGTTTTGGGTCGATGAAAGAAGCGTTCTAATGATGACTACCTCAGCAGAAGTGTCACCAAGAAAAGAGCAACTTCTGAGTCGTCTCAAACAGAGTCGGAGTGTGTGTCTTGAATGTGCATGTAAAACGTAAATTATTAGGAGGCTGCCGGGGGAATTTATCGAAAGAAAGTCGTTGTTTGGGGAGCGGATAGGCAGTCGGAAGTGGTTTGGTGTCTTGATGGGGCGGTCGCAATCGAGTTAACGAGGCAAGGCCAACGAGACGGGAGAGGCGGCGGGAGTAGTCGAATGGAAGGAAATAAAGCACTGGACCAGTGCAGGAATTAAAAAGGGCCCAGCGAAGTGAATGACAGACGGGTATGAGTCTTTGGGTAAGGCGGCAACGGTTCAGTGGCGGAAAGAGTCGGCGCGTTTGCGAGACAAAGCTAGGTAGCGCTGGCTAAACAAAGGGTCTGGTAACAAACAGAAGGAGGGGAGAGTGGCCGGGTGACTGAGATTCAAAACCAAGGGAGGATGAAAGCGTGTACTGCTGTCTAAACCGCCCAGGGCTCGTTTGGAGGTATTGAGGTGACCATTTTGCTGTGAGGAGTGCTCCGGGGAGGGAGGCGAGGGAGGCGGTTTTGATAGAGGGAGGGATGACTCGACGGCCCTCAGCGCCTCGTCGAAGATATGCCCGGACCACGACCTTGCCCCCCTCCCGCCCAAAACTTTTTGGCCACATCATTATTTACCATGCATTCATTGGCTTCACTATTTTATTTGCTATTTGCTACTACACGCGACTGGGCTAGCGAAAATCTCTTTGTGCGAAATGGCCGTCAGAATTGCTGGAAGTTGCTGTTGGTCATTGTTGCTCGCTGTTCTGAGCAGCCTGCAATCCTGTCAGACTTTCGCTGGTCGGGGGCTTGATGAGGCAGCCTGGGCAACCGCGGGCACCGATGCGATCGTCAACACCACCTGCGGTCGCAAAGCTGCAACACCGCCTGCCTGGGGCTGAGCTGGACCCGGGCCCTGTTCCCACACGTAAGGGGTGGCTGTTCTTTGTTTGGAGCTGCCTCTACATAGAGTTGGATGAGTGAGCATCGTAGTCCCTCGCCGCGTCCGAAGAGAGCTGTTTGCGTCAGCGTGAGAAGAAACGCTCCGAGCAACACGACCAGCGCGATTGATCTCATGGACAAACCCCATCAGCTCCGCTTTGATTGCCATTCCCAGCCCTCTGGCGCAGCCAATTATCACTCTGCTAGCATTTCCCCTCACACAGGGTCGTGCAGCAAGATGATTTGGCCGCCTCAGCTCGCTGCTGCACCTTGGGACATGGAAAGGAGGCGCTTGTGCTCAGAACGTGAGTATTAGCGACGTAAGAGCAGCCAGCCAGCCCGAGTTTGGGTGTATTAGTCCCCATTGACTCATGCTGCTCATGCTTGCCCCAAGGCTTGCTCCAAGGCTCATGCTCTCCGATTGCTGGTGCTCGATCCATCCGGCCATCCTCCTTTCCAAACCTCCCTGGAGTGCAACCATTAGGAGGATTAGGTTGATAAGGGGGATGCACAGCTCATATGGAAGCTGCGGGCCCCTCGTGTTACTGCAAAAGCAGCAAAGCCCCCACGATGGAAGATGTAATGGGACCCGGATGCGGAGAAGAGGCAGGCAGGAGGCGCACGTCTAATTCGATGTCTAATTCGATCACAGCAGACCCCACGGAAGCAGCCGTGGACGGCGGCACATGTCTAGTGGGTCAATGATGATGACACGCAGAAGGACAGAGTGTGGAGACAGAGGCCACGAAATGTGCCGCAAGCCATGTGTTGCTCCAAGCGCAGACTTTTCTCCCTTGCGACGTCGGAGCCGTCCCTTCCGGGCATCGCTCGGGCATGCGAATAAAGAAAAAAAGTCGCAGGGCAGGGCAGCACGGCGGGCTGGGCTGAGTCAACACCAAAACCGAAACTAAAATTGGAGGTAAGGGTTGACGGGCTGGTCTAGGCAACTGAGACGCTTCTGCCTGCTGGGCAACATGAAAGGATTCTGCTGAGCGTCAACACACGAGGCGTGATCAGGGTTATCTGCGGCATGGCGACATAGCTGCTATGGTTGCCACCGTGACAATCTGAGATTGGGGTTCTTCGCGACCGGAGCGCGAGGCTGGAGCCTGTGAAGTGTGAGCGGCGCCCCAAGTCCGTGGAATGAAACTCCGCCTTGGTGATCTGGAGTCGCAGCTGCCTGTGATGAAGAACACGTTGATTTCCAGGATTGGAATTATTTGGACTCTCACACAAGGCAGTGGCGAAGATGAAAAAAGCCTCGTTTATTACTCATAGGTAGATTGATGCCTGAGGCTGGACGTTCTAGGGTCTCATCTACCTAGAAACCCATACACACCCAAGGCAGAGAGGAACCTTGGGCTCATGGAACCCTTCAGGCACAGCCGTGGCAAACTATCCCAACTCGAAAAGTAAAAGGGGGGGCAAGCAAATGTGCCTCTAGTAAAGCAGCCAATACGACCTCTTGTCGTGACGAGAACAACAAACTATGCCAACTGTCATCGTAGAATCAATCCAGAGCGCATAACAATAAGAGGTCATCTCCCCCAACCAAAAGGTCACGATGCATGATCGTCGCAAAAGACAGATGACCACCGAGCAATAATACAAGCTGCTTTAGTCTCTACTCTCGGTTCATAAGAAATGGACACTCCATGGAAGTGGTGTTACTCATTTCCTCGTGCGTCAGCCTTGCTTCTTCGCTGTCGGAGGCAGCAGCAACAGCCTCGCCCAGTCCTAGTTTGACTCTGGTTTCCATATCCTTATGTAGGACGAGATCTGCAGAGTGTGTGGCGGACCGGTCGACGCCACGGAGAACGGAGGACATGTGCTCGCTAGGGCCTGTGGTCTCCGTTGTCACCTCGTTAGAAGAGGTGTCGGTTCTCCCCGGAGAAGGGATGCTCGTGATGCCGTCCGAATGAGACACATTGGTCCAGCTGCTAGAGCTAGAGCTTGAGGGCCGAGGCTCCACACCACTTTCTGTGGCTAAACCAAGCCCGAGTGTCGGCTTATCGTTCGGCTTCATGTTTGGCGTGTGCGGGATTTTCTCGGTGACTAGGGAGTCTTTCGTGTCGCTTTCTACCGAAGGCGTCTTCTCTTCCGTCTCCTGAGCTCGGCTAGACCCATCTACGACTTCCGCCTTCTCCGTGGAATTACCTTTAGTATCGTGAGCATCCACAGACTTTCCGACACCTTTGGACGTTTCAATATGACCGGTAGACTCAGTCACATATCTAGGGAGATTTTTCTGGAACTCTAACACTTCAGCACCGTCAGCTGTGGGCTCGGCGGTTGATACTGCTTGACTGGATTCGGCTGTATCTACCGTGCCATCTAGTTGTAGCCCTAACAACTTTTTACCAGAGTCAGATATATCTTGGCCAGCCTTAGGACCTTCCTTTATTTGATCTTCATCATCTAAGGTAATAGAGACCATCTTAGGAATACTCTCCTTGTTCACCACACCGTTTGGGGCAATCTGTCGGAACATTTCCAATGGGTCAAACCAGGTTTGGACGTTCTGAAGTCTGACTTTGTCATCGACGGTGGCAACGGTTACACCTTCAATGTCGATTGAACCACCATGTGCTTTTGCAGTGACCTTTTGTCCTTTGCTATACATCGGTTAGACCTGCTTGACAAACGACAATAGATGGAGTTTCGTCTAGCATACTCGTTGAACCCCACATAATCATTCTTCATTGTACCCCAGTGACGCCATCTAAAGGCGACCTGTGGTGGCCCACTATACACTTCCAGCACTTCCCAAGCGAAGGTCGGCATCATGCGCTTGAATGTCTTGTGACTAGAAGCGAAATCGGAGTGCTCTGGACTGTAGTATTGGTTTGGGCAAATGATTGCATTGTATGTTCCGACCTTGAGCATGTGTTCTGCAGTTTGCGGTGGGCCTCCGTTGATCGCAAATGTATAGTTCTTATGGTCGATGGTGCGCCAGTCAGAAAGGTTGGGCTTGAAGGATGCCTCGACCTCCCAGTTCTTGACAAGATTTTGGACTAGCTCTGGCAAACTGCCTGCTACATGGTACATCTTCTTAGCTACAAATCCAATTAGCAAATTTGACCAGCACCAAGGTAAATTGTTTTCTGGGCAATTGTCGTCAGAAATGAAGGTGAATCAACAGACTAGCCTAAGGAGGTAGGACAACATGCCATGCGTTAGCATGCCTTGAATGACCGCGTTCTGCAATATGAGTATGGAATTCAGCTGTGTCCGTTGCCGAAACTACAAACGCGAAGACATGATATCTTCACCTCCCATCTTTCCAGGATATCGAAAGCACGCGGCCAAAACGTGGCGGAAACAACAAATGGACAGGGGTGTAGGAATGAATGGACCCACTTTCTTCGTAGACCTTTCGAGTATTGGAGTAATCGGGAGCCCGGCCATAACGCCATTTAGCGTCGTGGTCTTTGAGAACTGCGTTGGGGTCGCAGAGGTAGTCAGGTAAGCCAGGGTTTGAGTCTGCTGGCGCAGTTTGGGCATCCGCAGAAGCCATTGTGGAGAACGGGTATTCTGGGCTAAATATGGGGAAAGAAGTATGGTATGCCGTATACAGTACAACGCTCCCCGTCTTTGACAAAGGGGGAGTGCAGGAGATGTAGGAGATGTAGAAAATGTAGGCAGTGAGAAAGAACAGATCTTCTATTGAGAAGGAAGAGGGGGAGGGAGAGGGAGAGGATATGTGAAGAGGATGAAGAAACGATTATATGCTCTAGAACCCCCAAAGGCTGTAGGTGAATCGTAACAGACCTAGGTAGAGCCAGATTCGCGGAACAGGCTGGCAGACCACATGGCGGGAGATGTCCAGGCCCGGAATGTAAGCCGTCTACGGCGATATCTCTGCATCCATCGCTCCGCTGTGAAAGACATGTTGCTCCTGCAAGCCATTTCTCACTTAGGGAACGCCTGATAGGATTCGAGGCCCTGTATCACGTACAGCCGTCTAATAGCAGCTGTAGCTTTCTGCAGACAACCCTACTTCGTACGCCCGGGGTAGCTGATGCAGCCCTGTGAACGAGAATGACGCGCCTGCGGCGCGCAGATAATTGCTTCACCAATGCCCATCAGGAAGGGGAAGGAAAGCAACGTGCACACCGAAATTTGCCGAAGCCGACTATATAACGGCTCTATGCGCATACTCGAAGGGATATTTCTATTGCCAAGGGAGGAGTACGAGGGGCAGTGCGTAAGGGAGTCATTTTCGATTCAGGGCACACCTAGCCGTCAAGGATTGCCATGAGCGATCCGAGCCGAACGCTTGACATCTCTCTAATCTAGACATGGGAGCTCCCTGTGTCGATACAGCAGTGGTCTCAAGGAACGACAGTTGTGTGCGTCCTTTTAGCGCCTGGGAGAGATGGCTTGAGTACTGACCCATCCGCTCATCCTGCGATGCATCTTAGCACGTTTAGTTCCATCTCTTATTTCCTACTGCTCGCCATCTCCCATCCGCCATTCGAGGAAGAGAATACCTCGGCTGCAACACGGCTCTTCACGCTGGGCCTTCGTCATACGGCGCGAGAGGATCCTCATTCCACCGCAAATGAGATTGTGCGTGCCATGTATCACCCCAGCGCACAAGATCCGGTAACCAGAGACAACAGTGTTCATGGTAACGGCGTAAGGTGCTCTTCGTAGTACTAGACTGGGACACAGAAAGACCTCATCGTCTAATCGGTATATACGGAATAACGCCCTCGTGGCTGCAACCGTCGACTATGGCAGCACTGCTTGAGTATGTACTACACTCTTTCATTTTGACTAAGCCCGTAGACACTTCTTGTCCGTCATCATCATCCTGACTCGGCCGGATTCGAGCTCCTGAACCATCAGGCTGCTCCTAAAGCCATTGCTCTTCGGTCTCCTACTGCTCGCCGCTTCGCACTGGCCGTGGTTATAGAAATCAGAGGAGCAAAGGTCCGGTGCCATATGTCCGTTCCCGCCATGGCAATGATTGCGTTCGTTACTGTCTCACCCTAAGAGGAACGCTTGGTCCGTACCTAAGCAAGATCGCCACTGAATGCAAACTAGCTACGTGCAGCGGCAGAGGCTTCCTGTACATCGCCAATTCTGTCAGCTTGATGGCCCACCAACCCGGTTGTAAAACCTAAGTCCCACCTGTGTGGCCGTGATCGCGTGGCATTCCACTGAATTGGGAATTCGGGCAGCCGCAACGCGAATTCGGAGCTTCGTTGCCATTTACGGATCCTCCATCTAGATGTCGTCCTTAGTTGATTTTATGGGCTATGGCTTTAGGTCAGCCTCTCTTTGCCGAGAATGTTTGAAGATGCAAGACCACGCAGATGGCCATAGCGAACGCAGGAGCTTCAAGAAATCACGGGAATACCCGTTTCCAGTAGCTCATGTGACGACACGCCTTATTTCTTGTGCGGCTGTGTGGCGTGCATCCGGGGAACTTGTGCAAGATAGGTGGAGCAGTATAATTACGATCCTTGTTGAATTCAACAGCTTGCATTGACATGTAGTTTTGACACGCATTTTGATTGACTAACCCATGTCTCTACCATGTTTACTAATTTCGAGAGCTAATCTATGGTCTCGGTTTGATGTCGACATTCATCTGAGTATTTGCCAACGCTTTGTAATATCAGTGAGGAAGCGACCTCCCTCGCTGGAGTAACTCTGTTATTCTAGGAACAGAAGAACAATTGTACCCAAGAAATACCATATACTCATTGCGGTTTCACCGGACACATCCGAAAATTTTGATAGTATGTGATCATTCTATGACATTTCTTGCGTTTATTATCCTACAGCATCTTATCTCCGTCTTCTACCTCTCATTGACATAACGGTTAGCTTCTTTTGGGAAGCAGGCTTGATCAGCGGTTGACGAGACTCATACCCCTTCCCGTCTTCTCTCATTAAGTTTCCAGGGAGGTGTGACCTTTTTCAACACGTTGGGAGGCGCCCGGTTCGTCAATGGGTTTATGAAGCCGACCTTCACTCATTTCAACGTTTCGTACATATATTGGTACCTGGTTAACAGATTCTGGGTGCTGGGATAATGAAACCTTTTATCCCAGCCATAATTCGGACCACGTTGAGCTGCATCCTGGTTCCGCAAAAAGTAACTATAGAAGAGGGCCTCGTGGCTATGATCGGAATTCATGCCATATTTTTAAGTGCCGCCTCCCGATTATCTGCAATGGCCCGTTTTCGTGTCTGGCCATTAGGCAATTCCTACAAGGGGGCCTCCTGAGCGGGCTGCCGCGCCCACCCTGCAAGTTTGGTGGCAATATAGTAATATTCTAAGAAAATAGTGTGGATACTACTAAAATGTCACAAAACTTGCAGGGTGGGTGCGGTAGCCCGCTCAGGTAGCTCCCTTGTACTATGGTCCCCGAGCAAACTCTTGCGGCGCCTGCATGGTATGTGACACAGGCCATGCGAAGGTCCCATTTCCCTGCCTCCTTCACCATTGGCCTCTTCTCCACCGGACGCAGGCAACAGAAACATGAACGAGTGAGCCACACAACGCACAGCTGCTCTCGTTGCATATACCACCAAAACGATGTTTGTGACGATTTTGACCGTCTTTAAAGACATACCAATAATTGGCTTCGATTACACAACATCACTAGAAACTCATCTAGTCCGGAACCTTGCCTTAGCCAAGGCTTCTGAAGTGCCTCCGGCTATTTCCGGCTATTTCCGGCAGCGATTTCGAGCTTTTAATTCCACGCGTCACGATTAGTTTAGCCCTAGGAGGGCTTGAGAGACTCTTCTGATCAACCTAGCGCGCCACAAACACAACGTCAAACCACCAGACGTGAGAAATAGCGCGTTGGTATTAAGGTATTACTTTAAACAGGTTAGCGAAAAAAAGCTGATGAATAGAATCAAGAGATCGCCTTCAATCCCTTCAGGGGACAAAATACCTAACTCGGCAAACTATTAGTGGAGGCACTGTTCTACCATAGTCCCTGACCCACCAAATATTCTGGTATATCACGATCTTCTTCACCGCCTCTCCAGGTCGACTGACCTGGAAATCCTGCAACGCCGGTGGTCGTCATGTTACAGCAAGCCAAGGTCTGCTGTCTTTGTTCTTACTCAATCGTATGACTTGTTGAACTGCTCGACAGCATCAATATGCGACCAAGCCTGCTTTGGCTCTGCAATGGACACTGTTCTCAAACTCCAGCGGTCCTAGGATTCGTCATCCATGAACCTACAAACTCTCATACTAACAGGCCCAATAAGGCAAAGTTTGTGGGAATGCACCGATGGACACATGGAGCTGCTCCGGCTACCATTATTTCTGACCCAAGGGGTGTTTCTCGAAAAGACCCATCATTCCGTTTGACTGCACCCTGCACCCACACTCATCGTAGCGCGGCTTGACAACTCACCATCTCATGCGTCAAAGAGCCTGCGAACATGTATTAGCCTGCAACCGATTTCGCGCAGTAGTGCTTTGCGCAGACGCCAGATCTCATGTCCAAGTATTCCTGCCAATCAACGCCGTCCTCTACCATCTCACTCGCACAATTCTCCTAGCCTATCCCCGAAGTTTCTACGAAAGCCGAAGCTATTATGCTTGCAAGTGGCTTCAATAAACATCAGTATTGCTGATTCGTCAACATGCAGTGCAGAGCCAAGGCCCTGGAGGAATTCAACCTGCACGGACACCTTCGCCGTTGTCTTACCCTTACGACCGCTCGCTCAGCTGCAAGGATCTGCACGTCTACTGCTCCACGGTGATGTTATAGAAGTGTGATGTGATATCGGTGTCATGCCCGCCGCCGCTGCCGCCCCAGGGTGAGACGTCTTATGTCGAGTTGCTAGCGCTGATAACGGCAGTGGCGGCGGCAAGAACCATTGGCTTGGCCGGCCACCTTAACATCCGACCCAGACGAGGAGGCGGCGAGAGTGCGAATTAGAGGAGATCGGGGTGGCGTTGCTGTGTGTGCGCGCGCGCGTGTGTGTGTGTGTGGATGGCTTCGCTGTTCGTCATGGGACGGAGTGTTTCAGTAAGGCTTGGCAAGCTAGCGGACCGGAGTAGACGGGTAAGCACGGTAGGAAGTGGACATGTGACGTGAATGAGGTGATTAAGTTCATTACTCTTTTTGTATCAATATCCCATAAGCAGAAGTCTTGTAGCCTGGGCGATTCTCTAAACACATCAAGCAGTATCTGCCGAGAAAAACACCCTCGAGCAGCAGGATTAATGAGAATTCTATTAAAAAAACCCCCAAAAAAATATGCGTACGTATACGGGTGTCATGTTCAAATTCATACCGAAAATCGCAATAGCAATGCAAACGCCTCGCTCACCTACTCCCTTACGGTCTAACACTGACCCTTTTCCCCACTTCTGTAATCCTGCTCTATCCCAACCCTACGCCTCAGCCTCTACAATTGCCTCGATCATCTTCAAAAACCTCTCCCGATACTCCGTCGCCGTAGCTATAATACTCATCGGTCCATCGCCCTCCCTCTAAAAGAAATTCCAACTCTTCACCAGCCCCGTCAACGCTTTCGCCTGCAAAGCGTCTTTTACAAAAGAAATCCGGCAAGACAGCTCTATACACTCACTTCCTATCCCTCGACACAATGCCCGAGCGCCACGGGGAAGCACGGCCCGGAGGGGACGGCACAATTTCCTCATCGGCGCCGAGTCTGGGGTAGGGATAGCGGACGAGGAAGAGCGAGTAGTCGACCGCGTTGGCTTCCCGCAGGATCCTGGTATCCTGCACCAGCATGCCGACGAGGTCTTCCTTCTCCTCGATGGACACGCGCACTTTGTCCTCGAACCTGTGGACCAGCTGCTTCTTGACGCTCTCGGGCGCCAGTGCGCCCCCCGCGATGTCCCACTCCGGGTAGAAGTAGTCGATTGGCTTGAGGGTAGGTTTCCCATTCTTTCTGCCACTGCGCGGAGCAGCTTGCCTTGCCGTATAGGATATTTTCCATGACGATGTGGTGGGAGGGGCGGTACCGAGAATTGAGCCTAGAGAGCGCAGCCGAGTGTAGAGGAGGTCGGTGATGTGGGTGGAGTATGAGGGGAGGAGGCGTCCTTTGAAGAAACCTTGTTCGAAGCCGCGGGGGAGGGACTTGAGGACGTATTTGCTGATAGGAATTGTGAAGGTCTAGAGTGAGGTTAGCTGTGAACCATGATAGAGGAGCAATAAAGTAGAGATACTCTGTATAAAGTCTTGTATAGTAGGTAGCCTACTGAATGCTGAGTGAGGAAGATGAAGACTTACAGAGTCAGAATACCCTAAGTTCCCTACCGCTACTAAACCTCTCTCTTACTCGCAGACCAGAATGATTCGCGGTACTCATTCTCATCTATACCCCATATCTCGTGGCGAAGCATTTTGAACAATTCTACCTTATACCAGTAGTGCGAGGTAGAATATGGAGAAGAAGGCGAGTATGCGAGCAAGGATGGTGCGAGGTCTGTTGGAAGGCTTGTCCAAGGAGCGAGAAAGATTGCGTTGAGGATGGACTTGCCGATTAGGCGCTGCCAACGGCCATGATGCCAGCCTTCCGGACCAAAGCAGTGCGGCTTTCTGAGGAGACGGTGTTGGAGATTCCTCTCCAGATAAACCAAAGATATTACGTCATGTATATGTACTTCACAAGCGAGCCGGACACCTTAAAACTCTTTGAAAATTAGAAAATTTAGGTCAACAATAATCATACACCCCCTAAATGATATGCATACACCCCCACCCAAACAGCTTAGATCCTTCCACTTTAAGTTAGAATATTATATGTGTTTAACTTGTTTATACCCAAATTACAAAAATTCAAGTGTTAAAATACAACACCTGTGATACTGTCACGGAACGGGGGCAATGGCTACAGAGCGTATGTATTCGAGGAGTCTACAAGACGTTGCGCGATCGATTGTAAGGCATAAGGAGGTAATATACCTACGCGTAGCTGACGTAAGCTGTACGCGAGGTGTATGTGGGAGCACGGGGCTCTCTTATGGAGGCCTCTACGGTGGGGTTCCGTAACAATACCCCCCCTCCTATAGAGGCGGAGCTCCAGCGACGCTGTGGTTACTATGTACATATAGAAGGGGCACTTAAGGTAGAAGGGACACTTAGGGTGTAGAGAAGAGAAAGGAAAAGGGGGTATTACTAAAGGTTTACAACAATGTTATATAATAAGGCTTAGCACCTAAGAATCCAACCAATTAGACAACTTTAACCGCTGGTTAAAGTTTCTAGACATCTCAACAATATTCTGGTCACATAATCGCGCTTTGCTATTATATAATGGCAATCTACGGCAATCTGATGGCAATTTGCCCTTACGTGGCAATATACAACGGTTTAACTCTATAAGGGCTCCTATAGAGGATTAGGTATGAAATTTCTACTTAGGCCTAGTTTCTGTGGGTTTGTATAGTAGAAGTCGCTAATTAGGTCCTTTGCATTTTTAAAGTCTTTCTATGGTTGCCATTCTGGCTGATCTATGTTAAATCCTGTGTAGATAGCTCTATAGTAGAGCCGCCGTCCTCTGTCTTTGCCAAAGTATTTAGAGTTAATAATTTATTTAATGGTCTACTCCTTGTGGTTCTTATCTTCGTTCTCGTCTTAAATTAGTACTAGTAGGGGTTTAGGCTATGTCTATCCCGGTAAGGGATTAGGCTGGTAAAGGTGTAGTAGCTATAGGTAGAATACGGGCCATATCCCGCGGGTAACTAGGGCAGGCGGGAGCTCTAGCTTATATACGGCTCCCCTATCAATAACTCGTTTGATTGGATAGGGGCCGAGGTTCTTATAATTAAGTGACTTCATAGGCCTCTATGTAGAGATATTGCGTGCGTCTAGCCATACCCAGTCGCCAACACGCATCTCCGGTGGTAGCGTTCTATAATAGTCAGCAAAGTAGGCCTGCTTTGCTTAAGCCCAGGCCATTTCTCCCTTACAGTAGTTAAGTAGATTTTTCATACGGTCTGTATACTGGTCAGCAAGTAGTATCTTAAGGCGTTTTCTATATGGCAGTTTCTTATTAACAGGTTCTAGTGGCTCTATGCCGGATCAGGGGTAATATCCCTTGTTTACGAAGAATAGGGTAAGTCCTATAGTAGTTAAGACGTGGTTATTTGCTGCAAATTCACCTAGTAGGAGGTGATCCACCTAGTTGTCTTAACTATAGGCGACTACCTGTCATAGGTACGCTTTTATGCTAGCATTAGCGTTTTCCAGTTGCCCAGCAGTTTTATAGTAGAAGGATGTAGACATCTTAACGGAGATGCCAAGGCGTTGGTAGATTTGTCTCTATATATTAGAGCCGAACCGTGTGCCTTAGTTGGACGTAATTGAGTTAGGTAACCTATGTAATCAGTAGATTTCGCGAAGGAAGGCGTTGGTAACGTTGCTAATGGCTACGCCTTTAGTTGGGACGTAGTGGCGCTCTTTTATAAGTTGGTATATTATTATAAGGATGTTCTTATAGGTACAGCCGTGTCGTTTATAGGGTAGTAGGTTAATAATAAAATCTATAGCGATATCTGCCCATCGTCGTATAGGTACTAGTAGAGGGTGCAGTAGTCCTTGGTACTTTATATTAAAGGCCTTAGCGCGCTTATAACTATAGTAGGCGCCTATAAAGCGTTCAACTAAGTCTATTATTTTAGGCTAGAAGTAGTATTGGCTAAGAAGCTTATAGGTTCCTCCTCTACCTAGGTGGCCGCTTAATTAGAAGTTATAGGCTATTTAGATTAGTTGCCATTATAGATTTTTTGAGTTAGGGACAAATAGACGGCCTCTATAATAGAGCCTGTTCTCTTTTACTTTTAAGGCTGCTATATTAATCTAGCCTAAGCTTTGGAGGTTAGTCGGCAGTATATAGGCGCTAGCGGTCTTTGCGGCAATAAGTTAATGCAGTAATGGGTTAATAGAGGTGTTATATACTATAGTAATAAGCTTATTAATTTCAGGAGGTGATTCTAGTTCTATGGTGTAGAGCTAAGGTATAGTTAGCTCTATTATAGGTAGCATACCTAGGGCCAAATTTTATGCTTTTAGGATTATCTGTTGTTGGAACTGGTTATAGGGGTCATCTTTAGACTAAGAAAGGTCTTATAAGCGGCGTATTAGGCTATTAGGCTTAGTACCTTATACTCCTAGCCTATATGCAATTTTAAAGTTAAAACTAGAGAGGAACTCGTTCTAGCGTGCTTAGCGTTAGTTTAGCTATTTCATAGTTATAAAGTACTTAAGATTATGATGATCCGTAAGAACTTTAGTTAGCTGGTTAGGTTCTGCTAAGAAGAGTTCTAGTTAGAATTCCTTAAACGCTTATACAATCGCGAGAAGTTCCTTATTATAGATCTTATAGTTATATTCTTATAGTGTAAGCTTAGACAAGTAGAATACAACTAGGTAGAGAAGGCCGTTATTACCTATCTAGGAGAGGACGCCTACGTTAACGTGGTCTAAGGAGTTAGTCTTAAGATAGAGTTATTGTCCTGGTATAAAGTGGGCTAGGATAGGTGCTTTGGTAAAAGCATCTTTAAAGTCTTAGAACGCCTTCTTATATTTAGGCGTCCAGATAAAATATAGATATGTTTTTCTTCCTTTTATAGATAGGCCCTTTGTTCGCATTATTTGTAACGGAACCTTATAGCAGGAACTACGGTAGGTTCTATTATTAGGCTGAGTATATAGGTAAGAACAAAATAACAATATAATAACAACTAGTGGAGTGGTTGCCTAATAGATTAACTCTAATTATATTCTAAGATTCACTATAAGGAGAGAACTATCTACAGTAGGGACTGAGGTCCTTTAAATACACAACTATACTCTTAAGAAATCCTCTCTTATATATAAGGTATGTGTTATACGTGTTATATATAGCGTACACTACATATACTTTGTATACTGCGTATAATATTATATAACTCGCTTACCATTCCTTATTATATAGTTCCACCAGATCTATCCTGGACTGTGCCTATATTAACCAACTAGCTTCCTGCGACTCTTCCCTAAGTAGTTATAACATTGTACTTAAAGCGTCCGTAATACTATCTCCCTCCTCTTTATCTTCGTCCTTAAAGATTCCTAATATCTCCAAGTTGTCCACTAGAGGTGTAATATCCGTTTAATCAGTCTGGTTAATATCTTCGCTTATTATACCTAAAGCTTCTTCTTCTTTACAAGCGTAATGTTATACTCGCACCATGGCTACTATACTGTCGCTTAGTGAGATAATGTCGTTTCTATATTCTTATTGTGCGAAAGCGGGGTTAGTATGTATTATAATGGTAAGTCCCTCGTCTTAACAACCCTTATCTTACTTAGAGTGCACTAAAGCAAACATTTAATTGTCCTACAATGTTCGCTCTGTCTCTGACGCTAAGTATACACGTCCTATTACTCTTAACAGTCTTTAAGTTCCCTAAGTAACTTATTATAGGGTCTTGTGTTTAATCTACCGCTGCGAAGCTTGACGGTAAGCTCTTAAGCGCCTTAGATAAGCTTTGTTATTTATAGAAAGCAGAGTAGGAGGCTATAGCTGCTTAATAGCGTGCCCTTAAAGCCCGTCTATTGGCCTCTGCCTGTCTTCTTTATCTTAAACGTGTTTGTAAGAAGGTCCATTCTAAGGAGTAGAAACTGGTTTAACAGGGTTTATCTAAGCTGGGTAACAAAAGGACTAGCTCTCCTCCTATAAGGGAAACAACTCTAAGTAGCTTAGCAATTGCTCCTCTTAGGTCCCCCTTAGGTAACTCATTCTTTAGTAATCCTTCTTTATTAATATTACCTAACCTACTTTCTTCTAATACTCCTATACCTTTCCCATAGCATTCCTTAGGTTGCTTAGTAGTTCCTAGGTAGTCTTACTGTAGCCTATCTACTTTACTTTGTACTATGTTTTATTATCTACATCCTTATAACTAATAATCTTTAAAACTTACCATTTGTCTTTCTCTTATCCTCTATATATATCTGCCTTATAGACTAGTGGCTTAATATTCCTATATACTAGCTCTAGCATTGCAACGTGTTATATAGGGTAGATTTTTATTTTAGCTAGTAGGTTTAACTTATATGTAACTAATAAAATTCTTTATTTAACTTCAAAAGGTCCTAGTCTAATATAGTCCAACTTCTTGCTTAGTCGTCAACTCTTGAAATTTTTATGTAATAGCTATACTTTATCCCCCTCCTTAAGATCTAGTCCCTTAGATCTCTTAGCATTATAGTACCTTTTCATTTGCTCTTATACTAGTTTAGCTGTTTCTTTAAGGTCTATATAAAGATTCATTAACATCTCCATTCTTTGTTTAGCTGTGCTACTCGTCCTTTTTACTTAATGTGGCGATAACAATGTCCTTAGCTTATATCCATAATTCGCCTTAAATAGTAATGTCCCCATTCCTTCTTATAGTGTTGCATTATATACAAACTATATAACTAGTAATAATAATACCTAATTATTCTATACGTAATTAATATAGTGCCTTAAATACTGCTCTAGTGTCTAGTTTAGTCTTTCCGTTTATCTATCCATCTGCGGATAATATACTATAGATATTGCTACGCAAACTCCTTATTCTACCAGAAATACTTCCTAAAATACTACTATAAATCTTAGATCTCTATCCAATATAATCTTGTCTAGTGCTCTGTATCTTATAAACACTTCCTTTATATAGATTCTAGCGATATCTTCTACTAATATCTCTTTAGTACATGCTATAAAGTACCCCCACTTTATTAGCTTATCCACTATTACTAAAATTGCGTTATAATCTTGTTCTATAATAGGATCTCTTAACTTTAGTAACTTAATAATAAAGTCCTATAATATAACTTCCTATAGTCTTCCTGGTGTCTTAACAGGTTATAGCCCTCCATACGGCTTATACCTTATTAGTTTGTTCCTTTAGCAATCTAGACATTCCTTTATAACTTATTATACTAGTCCCTAGATTCCTTAAATAATATACTCCTCTTAAAGTCTTAACACTAAGCTTATAGCTCCGTTATATCCTTATATTATTCCCTTATAGAATTCCTTAATAAATTCTTCTATAATAAACTTAGGCACATATATTGCTTCTCTGTTTTTGTATTGCTCTAAGTCTGGATCCTTTGCCTATACTTCTTAGATCTTCTATATCCAATTACTCTCTAGTAATTTATAAATCTGACTTTCTTTGGTTATTATAATCTTTAGATAATTATACCTAATTAATCTATTTTAATCCTTTCGCAACAAAGCTCCTAATAGCTTTTTATTACTTTATAGTTTAGCCTTTCTACTTAGCGCGTCTGCTTATACATTATCTATACCCTTAGTATGCTGAATTTCGAAATGGTATTCTATAAGTATTTCCGCCTATCTAACCTGTCTTTAGTTAAGTTTCTTTGTTATTAGGAATCCTATAAGGTTCTTATAGTCCGTCTTAACTATAAATAGTTTCTCTGTGCCTTATAAGAATGCTCTCTATTCCTTAAGTGCTGTAACTATACCTAACAACTCCTTGTTATAGATATTATAGTTTAACTCTAGTGGTGTTATCTTTTAACTATAGTATGCCACTAGGTGCCATCTATCTTAATATTTTTATAGGAAGTATGCCCCTAGTATAAAGTCTAATATATCTATTTTTACAACTGTCTCTAGACCTAGTTAATAGATCTTAAGAACTAGCTCCTAGGTAAACAACTCTTTAATTCTCTTAAACAGTTCTTATTACTCCTTTCCCTATACCCATAGTTCTTCTTTCTTTGTTAACCGTGTAAACGGCTCAATGTTCTATAACCATTGCGCTATAAACCTTCTATAGTAATTGCAAAACCCTAGGAACGATCTTAACTGCGTAACATTCTCTAGTTCTTACCAATTCACTATAGCCTTAATCTTCTTTAAATCTATACTAAGTTAGCCTGGTTTAATGATAAATCCAACAAAATTAGTCTTCTGGGTAAAGAACTTGTATTTCTTAATTACTACTAGCATCTGTTCTTCTTATAGTCTCTTTAAAACCCATTTAACATATTCTCTATGTTCCTCCTTGTTTTCTAAGTAGATAATAATGTCGTTAAGGTATACCATAATAAATTTATCTAGGTGTTCTCCTAATATACTATTAATTCGCTTCTAGAACGTTACTAGTGCGTTTATAAGCCTAAATTGCATAACTAATGGCTTATATAGTCCTTCCTTTGACCTAAAGGCTGCCTTCTATTTGTTGCCTTCCTTAATCCTAATCTAATGGTACGCCTATCTCAGATCTATCTTTATAAAGATCTTTGCATTACCTATCCTATCTTAGATTTCGCTAATTAAAGGTAAAAGATACCTATCCTTCCTAGTAATGCTATTTAACTGTCTGTAGTCTATACACATCCTAAGTTTTCTGTTTTTCTTTAGGATAAATAGTACTAGATATCCTACTAATAACTGTAATGGTCTAATATATCCCTTTTATAAGTTCTCCTAAATAAACTCCTTAAGCGCTACTAACTCTGTTTCAGTAAGCTTGTAGATTAGAAAGAACTTTAGACTTATTCCCTCTTTTAACTCTATCTTATAGTCCTAAGCTATATACTCTAATAGCTTTTCACTTTCTGGTGACTATAACTTTTTACTATACTTGTGGTATCTTTTTGGTATATAACTTAAGCCTCACTTAGTCTCCTTATATATCGCTCTGACTTAGTACTATACCAACTTAATTTATTATCGCACTTTGCGCCGTTATATATCCTTAATATCGACCTAACCTATAACCTAATTAATTTTTAGATTATACTCCTGTAACTAAGGCATTTCTAGTATCACCTCGTCCTGTCCTAATAGTAGGATATTAAAAGACATTCTAACTGGTCTCCCTTTAATAGTTATCTAAATAGGTCCTGTTTTAAGATTAATAATGCCTTCTCTGTAGGCTATCTAATCTCCTAAAATCGTTGTAAGTGGATACAGGTGTTCCTTCTGTCTATATAGTAACCCCATTCTTTCTACTATCTTTGGTAATATGTGGTTCCTAGTTACTCTACTATCTACTAACACTTTAAACTGCTAATCTTGCCATTTAACTCTTAAATTTAGGTGCCAACCTTAAATTCCTTTAAGGGTTTAAGGCTCTAACACTGGTTCCCTCTAGTCCTATACGCCTCCCCTTTTCCTAACTATTAGCTGCTAAATCCTGCCTATACTTAGTCCAACTTAGGCCAATACTTAGTTTGTTTTTTTTCCTCTACATACTATAGACAAGTGTTCTCTAGGCACTCCCACCACTATCATCCATCTAGGTATTCTTCCGTAAGGAATCTTCCTAGTTAAAGTATTAAGTCCCCTTAACCTTATACTTCTACTAGGTACTAACCATATATATACTTAGTATTCCTAAACCGCTTTTCCTCTTGTGCCTAATATATCCTTACTAGGTACTTCCAGTTTTTATCTTTTAGTGCTCTATACATATTGCATATATCATCTATATAAGCTATCTATAATAGTGTATAATGCGCTATATGTTTTAGGTTAACTTTTAGTTTGTCTTTATCCTTAAGTTTAAACCTATACCTAGTTAACCTAATCACTGGTATCTCTGCTATGGGTACTAAGATTTATTACTCGCTTTTCTAGTCCCTAGATCCTTCTTCTAGGTTCCTTAACATTATAATTAATACTCCTTTAATATAACTTATGCGTTTCTCTATAATGGGTTAGTCTTGGACAACTTTTTTGTCTAGCCACATATAAAAGTCTTCCTATTTATTATTATGTTGTTGCTTATACCACTTTCCATATAACTGGTTTAGTGTGTATAGTCTATCCGTTAGAAAGTACCTTATTATCGCTACGTTGTGACATCCTTTAGTATATCTTTTTTTAAACCTAGTTAGAATATCTAGATCCTCTTCTTATTCCAATTTGTCTAACTATTTTACCCTAGGTATTCCTACACTTGGCCTATTAGTAACTCTTTGCATGGGTGCTCTATCCCTTATATAACCTAGTATAGCTAACCTCTTGTCTAGCTTCTGCTCTTGCTATATAATAATTCTTGTCCTAAACTTATTTATAGTTTCTTATTTTCTGCGTCTTATAGCTAGATCTTTATAGTCGTCTTGCTTTTTAATCCTAGTATTAACTGTTTAATCTTTAGGCTGAATACTACATTTACCTAGGATTTCTGACGTTCTTATTTATTCTCTAAACTTATGGTTCTTAAACTTGCGTCCTATACTTATTCGTTTGTTACTAAACTAAGTCGCTGCCCTTTCCCATTGGTTTTCGTCCATTGTGGGTCCTTAGGTATGTCTTATCTTGTCTTAAGAATCTTAAGCTTCTCTTATCTCTTCTTAAGAATCTTAAGCCTGTGGCCTTTTGCCTTTATTAAGTAATAAGCTAGCACTAGCAGTTGTCTACTTGCTTAGTTTTTTCTAAACATTGCTCCTATTGTCTTGTAAAGCAATAGAAATTATATCTAATAGTGTCGCAATACCTGTTACTAAACCTTGTTCCATAATAGTCTTAGTCTCTACTTCTATTTTGACTTCTCTAAGGTCTACATACTCCTAGTAAGCTGCCTTTATTACCTTATTATTAGTAAATGCTTCGCCTATATTAAATTCATTGTCTTTAATATCCAATCTATAAGCTAGTTCGTTAGTTCCTTTAAACTTAGGTAATAATAGCTCCTATAGCTAATAGCTTGCGCCGTACTTAGCGTCCTTATAAATTTAGTATATGTTATTATAACAATACGCAAAACTATTAATTGAACATTCTTTTATTCCTTACAGTGCACCATCGTCCCTTTATATGTATGTGCCGTCTGCTAGCCTAGTTCCCTTTACTATATAGTTACTCTAACTACCTCTATAGTCTCTAGCAAAATAACCCTATTTTCTATAATTTATATAAGCCCCATTTTTAAACCATTTTTCTTGCTATAAAGTCCGCCTAAACGTCTTCTGCTGCTGAGATCCCTGGTTTAGCCTCTACTTCTAAGTCCTTTAATTACTTAATCCTTAACCTCTAGGTTTCCATGGTTTCTTTTCCTATTTTTAGGTTTCTTTAGTACCGCTTAGGTCTATTAGCTCTGCGCCATTCCATAGTTTTTAACTCTGCGTCTGTTATTGCGTACTCTGCGCCTTATACAACTATAGAACTCTATCTTGCCCTCTCTTAGCTTGTTCCCTTTGGTAGATCCTATTATTAATCTTTATTAACTAATCTATTAACTTTCTTAGAGTATCCACATCTTCCATTAGGATAATTGCGTCCTAAACTTTAGCCTTAAGTCCCTATTTATACTATGCTATAAGCGCCCTATCATTCCACTCAACCTATATAGCTAGTATTTAAAACTGTGTTATATACTCAATTGCTAAAGTGCGTTATACTAAGTTCTAAAGCTTTCGTTCCGCTATGGTTGTGGCCTCTAGGTCTCCAAATATCTGTATTAGTTGCTCTACAAACCCGTTCTAACTGGCAAATATGTACCGTATATCCTAGTTAGTTGTTATTATGCCATTGGCCTATATTTCTGTAAGATACGGCTTAAACCACTTAAGTACCCTCCCTGTTAGGAACAATTCTATATAGGCTACTTAATCTAACAATATTGCTAACTTCGCTCCTTCCTGTACTACCTTAAAGTGCATCTATATAAGAAATCCCTTAAGCTTCAACTTCTCTCCTAAGAATCGTTTAATTAAAGGTAGCTTAATCTTTACTGCTCTAATTCCATTAATGCGTTCTTTAAGTATCCTATTATTATCTTATAAGTAATTAACCATTTCCTATAACTAACCTCGCATAACCACTTAAGAATTCCTATCGTCCATACTAGTATCACCTGGCCCTAAGGTTGTAGCTGCCATTAACACTATTGTAACTAGTGCTGCTCCTAGTAGCATGTTATTTAATCTTATTTAATACTATAACCTTAGTAGTGAATATATAACAGAACCTTATAGCAGGAACTATAGTAGGTTCTATTATTAGGCTGGGTATATAGGTAAGAACAAAATAACAACATAATAACAACTGGTAGAGTGGTTGCCCAACAGATTAACTCCAATTATATTCTAAGATTTACTACAAGGAGAGAACTATCTATGGTAGGGACTAAGGTCCTTTAAATACACAACCGTACTCCTAAGAAATCCTCTCTTATACATAAGGTACGTGTTATACGTATTATACATAGCGTACACTGCGTATACTTCGTACACTGCGTATACTTCGTACACTGCGTATAACATTATGTAACTTGCTTACCATTCCTCGTCATATAGTTCTACCGGATCCATCCTAGACCGTGCCTATATTAACCAACTAGCTTCCTACAACTCTTCCCTAAGTAGTTATAACATCGTACTTAAAGCGTCCGTAATATTATTGCTGTAAGTGGTGCTATAATACCCAAGAAGTTATATATAAATTTTTAATAAAAGTTAGCAAAACTAAGGAAAGCTTATACTGTGGTGGGGTAAAATGTCCTATACTTAGTGTCTTGGCATTTTCCTGTATTTATTAAGCTTTGGCTTTCCTCCTTCTTTCCTCCTTATCTTATATATAATCACGAACCTACCAGAATACATTCTTTTCTTTCTTTATTACTGATAGAGAGATAGATAGACTGACAGACAGACTGACTAACTGATAGATAGATAGTACCGTGACTTTCCTATCTAAGAGACACCGTACCCTTCCACATATTATTTGGCATTCTACGTGGGGATAATAGCAAGCTCTTTGGATTAGAAGTCTAGTGCTATATATACAGAAGACACGCAGGAATATACTACAACTGCCAAAGAACCGCTAGCTGTAGAAGAACAACCAACTGCAGAAGAACTAATAGATAAGATGGCAGAACTAGAGAACCAGAGAACTAGGCAGTATTAGACAGCAAGGGGAACTAAGCAGACCCTAAACAGAAAGACAGCAGAAAAGACAGACAGCTAGACTTAACGCACAGGCTAAAGAGTGGCAATAGGAAGCAAAATAGTGTAGGTTAAAAGGTCTCGGGAGTTGGGTTCGGTGCCTGTACTTAGAAATTTGGCGTTAAGCAAACCAGCGAGCCAATCAGACAACTACCAGCGGTCAAAATCTCGCCACCCACATGCGCACGAGCATGGCCAGAATGTTATTAAAGATGTAGAGACGACAAGCTAAGGGCTAATTAGTTAGATGGAAACGAGATCTAAGATATCTGGCAGTGAAGGAAGCTAGCGCTGCCCTTTAAGAACAGAGACAATACTAAGCAAGGCCGTAAGCACACGAGATTAAATCTGCCTTTAAAAGCTTCCTATTCTGGCTTAGCTTTATCCTCTTTCAAGTTATCTGGATTATATCAGTAGCGGCCCTAGAGGCACTCTATAAGGACCTACCACACGGAATAATAGCAGGCTAAAACAGATGGACGTATCAAGACCCGGTAGTAGTAGAAGATGAAGATTCCGTGCTCTCCCAGGAAGACCTCCCCTTAGGCATTAAAAAGCAGGCGCCTTCCGTTAGGGACATAGCTATATAAGTAGACTAGCCAAAGCATGCACCTATTAATGTCCCGCCAGGACAGTTATCTGGGACATCCTCTGTCAAGACTATAGCCATGCAAATAGACCTACCGTAGCGTTTACCTGTGACACCTAGGACTAATAACCCTTAGCAGATAAAGGATAAAAGCCGTAAGGATTACCTATAAGCTTTTAAGGAAGCTCTAGATGCACCTAATAACCAGCAGTTAACGGCTTAAGACAAGGCCTACGTTATAGTCTAGCCTATGCCAGCCCCAGGAACTGCTGGGACTCTTTACTTTACAGGGCAGAACGTATTACAGTTTATTAAACGGTACAAGCGGCTATGCACCCAACATTGTGTGATGAGTACAGAGAAGCGCCAGGGCCTTCCAGAGTACTGCGATTACTAGATAGGGATATAGATCCGAAGCTTGCCTAAATTTATAGCTGGTAATTAGATAGAGCTTGTAAGAAAGCTTAGGGCAGAATACCAAGCAAATAACTACTATTAATACATGGAGACAAGAGACTTTGTAGAAGCTTTTGTTTAAAAATCTACAGAACAGCCAGGCGAATTACGTTACTATATACAGGACTTTACTACTATCTCAGCTAAAGTAGTAGCTATAGGAAACCTTACTAAGCAAGAGAAGGGGTGGTTGTTTATATAAGGACTTCCTGTTGAATACCATAGGCACGCAATGGAACAAACAGGAGCCGTAGCAGACAAGCCTAGCACCCTTGTGTTTGAAAGACTGAAGAAGGCCATAGAGTCAAGGATAGTGGCTATAGAGGGCGCCAAGCAAATAGATGTCCTTCCGGAAGAAGACGCCCTAAATGTCCAGCTTATACAGGAGCTACGGCAGCAAAGGGATGAGCTCAACCGCAGGAGAGAAGGAAGGCTTCTAAACTTAGGTGTATACAGAGAAGCCCTAACACAGCAGCAGTCACCCTCTACTGTAGACCAAGAAATGGATGAAATGCTAAGCTAACTAAGGAGTCTAAAACTGACCAAGACGGAGCTTACGGCAGCTGCATGGTTAATGCCGTTTCTTAACCAAATCCGGATGGACCCAAAGAAGTTTATAACACTGCTAGATCAGGCCGCAGTTCAAGGCTTAGTACAAGGATATAAAGACTAGCAGAAAAGCAGCTAAGCTCCCCTTGTCCTATAAGGCTATTAATCTCCGCAAGACTTTTAACCTCCGCAAGACTTTTAATATCCGCACAATTTTTAATATCCGCAAGATTCCACCGCCTTTGGACGGCCGCAGCAGAACGTACAAGGTTAGCAAGGTACGCGAGGACAAGGCCTACAAACCTGTTTTGGATATAGAGGAGGTTACCGTTTCACCAAGTATAAATATTAAGGCTTAAAGGATCTTATTTAGCAAGGATTTATATATCTGTCTAATTAAGGAAGACTGGTAGCTGGAATGTGTAAACGACCTAGACCTAAGCTTCCGTGGCTCGGCAATGAAGAACGGCTAAAAGGTATTAAGAACGGCTAAAAGGTATTAAGAACTGGCTCCGTATATACCAGGGAATAGACCTAGGTAGGCTAAAGGAAGAACAGACGCAGAAACAAGCCCCTATAGGACGAGCGGATTTTACTAATTTCCATAACGGAGTAGTGCTGAAGAACAGTAACAAAATACGCATAAACTGGGAGGACTACTATTAAGTACGGCCCACGGATTCAGTAATGCCCAACTAGCAACGTCCGTAGACTCGCCCGACCCCTAGAGACAGCCGTACAACCAGGACAACTATTGAGCCGCAAGCTCTGCCGTAGGAGAAGAATATATAACTAGGAGAATGCATCCAGATTATGTTACGGCCTATAGATAAGACGGTAGAGGCTAGGAAGAAGAATGAATCTTCTAATCCTTAGAGACGGTTTTGGAGACGGACACTTGACCAGGTCAGCTATTAACAGCAGGCTCTGCAGTAGGCTCCGCAGTAGGTATAGGATATTTAACTAGGGGACAGTCAAGTTCTAAGGTGGGGGAGGGGACGTAGGTGACGACCATATAAAAGATTTCTATTTTGTCTGCTTAATTACTATATTTCCTAAAGCTCCTTTTATATTTACTTTCTTAACCATAACACGTCGTTAAACATATTGACCTACTGTAAAAGATATTAGTTTAGCTCACCGCCTGTTAATAAACTAATAGCGATTTTCTATCCCGGGGACGGAAAATCCTAATTAGTCTATTCAGCAGTAGAGCTGGTAGAACTCTATACCGCCCCTAGAATTTAAATGCGCCAGCTACACGATAAGAACGGCACAAAGAGCCTTAGTTGATTGCACGGATATAAAGCTAATTGTATAATACAGAGCCAGACGCAGAGCCTTAATCAAACAACTACACGGAAGCCTTGGTTAATTAAATGACTACACAGAAGCCATGGTTAATTAGAGAGTCAAATTAAGCCAGAGTCTCAATATCAGTACATCACCGTCACTAAATTAAGTTAGTTAAATATCGTTAAATTAGAGCCTTTAACCGGGCCGACCTTATTCCTTATTTAAACGACAACTAATTGCAGCATAACTATCACTGCCATTCAAATTCAGCACTGCACTAGCTACACAACGAGAATAGATACTATGGTAAGGAAGGGACCTACACAAGGGCGGTAACATGACATTGGAAATTAAGTACTGCGGAAATAGTAAAGCAGTATATAAAGAGGCACTAACAAAGATGCTCTATAAGAAATTGTACGGAGGGCATAGCTGACCATATTAAGCCTAAACTATCCTTATACAACTAAAGACGGAACCAAGCCATATCTAGCCAAGCCAGTAAAGGACCTTACTAAGGATTACAAGGGGAACAGGAATTGGACGTATAGGAGCCAGCACTTCTTAGAGGTTATCTTGATAAAAGGACTGTATTATGGATATAAGGGCAAGGGATATACAATGGAGGTTACAATAACCAAGAAGCTGCTACTAGATAGTTCCAAAGGATGACTTAAATAAAGTGTAGAACCAGCAGGATAATAACAAAGAGACTAAAAGTAGAAGATAATCCCTAAGGTTCTTAGGCCGGAAGAAGATTAAGGATATACCAAAGGAACCAAAAGCAAAGACGGCCTAGAGAGGGAAGAAAGCAGCTATTAAGGATATCCTAAAAGAGCACCGGGCCCGTAGAAATAGTCTACTAGAAACTGCCGTTTATGCTTATAAGAAAGGAGGTCTCTAGATTAGACGTCTGGTGGACACTAAAAGCCTCAATCAACTATAGATGTAGAGCTTTAACCAAACAGCTGCACAGCCAGAGTCTTGATTAACTATCCACAGATATAGAGCTTACAGATATAGAGCCTTAATGGAACATCAACGGATTTAAAAGCTTTAATTAAGTATGCGACAATGCAGAGCCCAGGTTATATATATAACAGAAGACGCCTTAAGTTAAGCTAGAGCCTTAGTCAAATCTTAATTAGTTAGACGCCGCCTCTATAGTCAAGTTGGATTAGCTAGAGCTTTTAGTTAGGCCGACCTAATACCCTATTTAAATGTTAGTTGATTATACATTATTACGGTTAAATTAAATTAGTTACCGTCGCCATTAGACGTCTTTAATTAGCAGTTAAAGGTCCTATAATAGCAGATAGACAGCCTCTGTAGGAACCTCTCCCTTTAATCTTCCTTTATTAATCAATTACTGCCCGTCTTAATGCCCACAGACTGGTTAACCAGAACGGTCTTTCCTATAGACGCAGATATGGATCTCTACACAGAGTCTCACACGGAGTTATACGCAGAGTCTACAGATACAGAGCACATAGGTGCAGAGCCTTAATTGGATAACAATACGGCAGCTTAACTAAACGCCTATATATGCGAAGCCTTAATCAAACGGCAGATGCGGAGCCTTAACCAATTGCACGCCTACATGGAGGTCTTAATTAATTGTCTATAGATACAGAACCTTAGTTATATATGCCACTAAAAACACCTTAAGTTAAGCTAGGGCCTTATTAAATCTTAATTAGTTGAACGCCGTCTTTGCATTTAAGTTAGGATAATCAGAGCTTTTAACCGGGCCGACTTTCTACCTTAATCAAACAACCGAATAATCAGTTGCAGCACGTCGTTGCCGACCAGTTAGACAGTCTTTATTAGGCAGTTAAGGCAGGCACGCAGACACGCATATAGGCACGCACGTAGATACGAACGCAGAGTATACAATACAGAGCTACTAATGCACAGCTAGATGCACAGCTAGACGCAGAGCTAGATGCAGAGTTTTAATATTAAATAACTAACTAAACAATTAAACTAAGCCAGGGCCTCTGCTATCTTAATTAACTGCCCTGCCGTTACCGCTGCTACTGCCACTATTCCGTCCAGCTATTTTGTCCCTGCTATCTCAACTGGCTGTTCCGTCTCTACTGTTCTATCTTGCTATGCCGGATCTATACCGCTGCGAGATCTGCTAGATAGCTGTTCCGACCGACCTATTCTAGGCCTAATGCTGTTCTAACTGTTCTATTTTAACTACTGCTCCAACCATTCCATTCCACCGTTCCGACTATTCTACCACTGCTATTTTAACCAACTGCTATCAACCGACTGCCATCGGCTATCTACCGCTACCAAGATTTCTACTACCAAAAGTTCTGCTGCTAGATGTCCTACTGCTTACTAACTGTTACTAAGTTCTTCTACCAACTGTTCTACCGCCAACCGTTCTACTTTGTTTTACTGCGCTAAATGTCTGCTTTTATTACTGTTTCTACTACCGTTACTATTACCGCTATTACTGCTGCTACTGCTGTTACTGCTATTACTGTTACTGCTGCCGTTATTATTTCTGGTTTACTGTTCTAGTTACTAGTAGGAAGATCGGATCTTAGCTATAGATAACGGAAGGATATCATGGAATAGTTTTGCAAGGCTGTA
>Ga0307507_10001972_pt1 | contig 44505 bp, 41 predicted proteins | sample 7_EM_MG_FD_207223 | JGI IMG/M metagenome (GOLD analysis project Ga0307507, IMG submission 207223) | Populus trichocarpa ectomycorrhiza microbial communities from riparian zone in the Pacific Northwest, United States - 7_EM | ecosystem: Host-associated > Plants > Roots > Unclassified | place... | reverse complement strand
CCACTCCGATCGGCGTCTTCCGCTCCATCACCCGCCCCACCTACGACGCCCAACTCAACGCCCAGCTCCAACACGCCACCACCCAACACGGCGAAGGAGACCTCGGCACACTCATCACCGGCCCGGATGCGTGGACCATCTCCTCCTCATCCGCCACGATCTGACGGGAGCACAGTCATGACGTACGTCATCGCGCAACCCTGCACCGATGTCAAAGACAAGGCGTGCATCGACGAATGCCCCGTCGACTGCATTTATGAGGGCGGTCGCGCGCTCTACATTCACCCTGACGAGTGCGTGGACTGCGGAGCCTGCGAACCGGTCTGCCCGGTCGAAGCGATCTTCTACGACGACGACCTGCCGGGTCAGTGGGAGTCGTACACCGCGGTCAACGCCGAGTTCTTCCAGGACCTCGGAGCGCCTGGCGGCGCTGCCGTCCTCGGCCCCGTGCACCACGACCACCCCCTGGTCGTAGCGCTCCCGTACAGCGAGCACGCCCACGCGTGAGCGTGACGCCGCCGCGTCTGCCTGCCGAGGCACTAGCCCCTGCGGCCGACGCTCCACGCCACGCACGAGTATCGCAATAGCCTGACCGCGTGGGTCTGGTGCGGTCGGGCCGCGCTGCGGCACAGCAGCCCGCGGGCTCTGCCACGGGGCGGCTCGGTCTCGGCCTGCGCGGCCGAAAGCCAGGCGAGCCGGAGCAGCGTGGGTACCCGGAACCGGCGGGACGACCACGGCCAGCTGTCCGCGGTCGCACCGGTGTCCTCGAGCAGGAACGAGTCGAGCAGGCCGTTGAGCGTGTGCCGCGCCGTGCGCTCGTCCGCGTTCAGAGCCATCATGGCCTGAGTCAGGTCGAACTCCACCGGGCCGAGCAGCGCCAGTGAACGCAGCGCCCTGCGGTCGGTGCGGGACAGGCGCCAACCCGCCCCGACGAGCAGTTCACGCACGTCCATCCCGCCGATCCGCAGCTCGGGCAGCCGGGTCTCCTCCGAACGCAGCCGGTCCACCAACTCGGGCACTCCCAGCAGCGGACGAGCGGCCAACCGCTCCGCGGCCACCCGGACCGCCAGCGGATTGCGGTCGCACAGGTCGATCAGCTCCAGGGCCGCCTCCGGTTCGCCCAGGACCCGCGGCTCCCCGGCGACCAGGCAGAGCAACTGGAAGCCGTCGCAGGGATCGAGCGGTCCCAGCCGCACCACCGCGGCCCCAGGCAGGCCGGGCAGCAGCTGGCGCGAGGTGATCAGGGTGCTGCATCCGCGTCCGTTCGGCAGCAGCGGGGCCACCTGCGCGGCCGACGCGGCGTCGTCGAGCACGACCAGCATCCGGCGGTCGGCGGTCCAGCTGCGGAACCGGCCCGCGGCCGCCTCCAGCGTGGTCGGCGGATCGCCCTCGACGACCGAGCGCAGGAAACTCTGCAGGACGACCAGCGGGTCCACCGCCACACCCGGCTCGCCGTGCAGGCTCGCGAACAGCTGCCCGTCCGGGAACTTCTCGCGCAGCCGGTGCGCGGCGAACAGTGCGACGGCGCTCTTCCCGGCCCCCGGCGGCCCCGCGATCACCGCCAGGCCCGGCGCGGTGGCCGGGGTCCGCCGCCGCACGGCCGCACCGATCAGCGCCAGGTCGTGGGTGCGTCCCACCACGCGCTCCGGGCCGGGCGGCAGCTCGGCCGGGGCTTCGCGGGTCGGCGGCGGTGGCGTGCCCGGCTCGGGCGGGGCGAGCGAAGGGGCGTCCACCAACACGTCGTGCTGCAGCCTGCGCAGCCGCTCCGAAGGCTCCAGCCCGGTAAGCCGCACCACGGTGCGGCGCAGCCGGTCGTACGCGGACAGCGCCTCGTCGCGCCGGCCCGAACGGTAGGCGGCCACCATCAACTGGGCGCAGAACTCCTCCTGCCCCGGGTACCGCATCATCAGTGCCTTGAGTTCGCCGATGAGCTCGCGGTGCAGGCCGAGCCGCAGGTCCGCCTCGACGCGCTGCTCCAGCACCCCCCGCCGGGCGTCCTCGAGCCGGCCCGCCTCCGCGGTGAGCACCGGTCCCGGCACCAGGTCGTTCAGCGCGTCCCCGCGCCACACCGAGAGCGCCTCGCGCAGGGCCGTCGCGGCCCCGCCCGCGTCGCCCGCCGCCAGCGCCGTGCGGCCGGCCCGCGCCCGCTGCTCGAACAGCCGCAGATCGAGCTCGCCCGGCTCCAGCAGGATCCGGTAGCCCAGCGGCCGGGTCTCCAGCAGCTGCCGGAAGCCGCCGGTCGGCCCGCCCGAGAGCGCCTTGCGCAGCTGGTACACGTAGGTCTGCACGGTCTTGCGGGCCAGCCGTGGCGGCTCGTCGTCCCAGAGCTCCTCGATCAGGGTAGGCATGGACACGACTTGGTCGGCGTGCAGCAGCAGCGTGGCCAGCACCCGGCGGGGCATGGCTGCGGCCGGAGTGACGTCGATCTGTTCGTCGCGGACCTCGATGGGTCCCAACACCGCGAACTCCACGTTCCCCTCCGACTCCCCGTAGTTCTGAGCTGTCGCTCAGAAAAAAACCATCTGTGTGGTTTTTATCATCACTCAACGTGTTCGGCAACCCGCTCGAGCGGCCGCCCCGTACGTCCGTTCGGGTCAAGCGGGGGCCGCAGGGGTCTTGCCAGCAGAAACCGCTTGGATGGTATTCTTTCCGGGCCGGAGAGGTTCTCGACACCCCGTCAGAATCCGTGCACGGCGCGACCGGCCCACAGGCCGTCGGGAATCCGGAGGGGGCAGTGGTCAAGCAGGAGCGGGCCGAGCGGACCCGAGAGACGATCATCCGGGCCGCCGCGTCGATCTTCGAGCAGGACGGCTTCGCGGCCGCGCAGCTCTCCGGCATCGTGCGGCAGGCCACGGTGACCAAGGGCGCGCTGTACTTCCACTTCGCCTCCAAACGCGAGCTCGCGCGGGCGGTGGTCGGCGAGGCCGCCGGCACGCTCCAGATCCTGCTCGGCGAGGCGCGCCGCCACCGCGGCGGCCAGCTGCCGCTGCAGATCCTGATCGACCTGAGCCACACGGTGGCTGGCCGGCTGACCGCCGACCCGGTGCTGCGCGCCGGGCTGCGGCTGGGGACCGACGCCGACCTGTTCCCCGAGCACGGCGAGCTGATCGTGGACTGGGGCGCGCTGGTGGACGAACTGCTGCGCAAGCCCACCGGCGAGCTGGCCGAGCACGTCCAGTCCAGCGCCTGGTTCTCGCCGCTGGCCGCGGTGCTCACCGGCCTCGAACTGCTCATCCGGCGCCAGCCGGAGCGGGTCGAGCCGGAGACGCTGACCTCGGTGTGGCGGCTGCTGCTGCCGGGCCTGGCCCGCTCCGACGACGGGGAGAGGTACGAGCCGGCCGGCAGCGTGCGCCGCTCCGGGCCGGTGTCGCCGATGTCCCGCCAGTCCACCCAGGGCACACGACAGCACACTGATCCGCCCGTACGCTGAAAACTGTTCCAGCGCACGGCTACCGTCGTCCTTTTTTACGGGGAGTGGACATGGACCTGCACCTGCACGACAAGACTGCCCTGGTCACCGGGGCGAGCCGGGGAATCGGCCTCGCCGCCGCACGGACCCTGGCCGCGGAGGGGATGCGCGTCGTCGGCGTCGCGCGCACGGCGTCCCCGGCACTGAAGGAGTGCGGGGCGATTCCGGTCGCCGCCGACCTGAGCACGCCCGAGGGGGTCGAGCGGGGCGTGCGCGCCGCGGTCGCCGAGCTCGGCGGCCTCGACCTGCTGGTCAACAACGTCGGCGGCGACGACGCATACGTGCTCGGCGGCTTCCTGGAGACCGACGAGGAGTCCTGGGGCCGGATCTTCGACCTGAACCTGTTCAGCGCCGTGCGGGTCACCCGCGCCGCGCTGCCGAGCCTGCTGGAGCGGGCCGGCGTCGTGGTGAACATCTCTTCGGTCGGGGCGCGGATGCCGCACTCCGGGCCGATCGAGTACAACACGGCCAAGGCCGCGCTCACCGCCTTCGGCAAGGCGCTGTCCAAGGAGTTCGGGCCGCGCGGGCTGCGGGTCAACACCGTCTCCCCGGGGCCGGTGCGCACCGCGATCTGGGAGGCGGCCGACGGTTTCGGCGCGAAGCTGGCCGCCGAGCAGGGGGTCGGGCTGGCGCAGTTCCTGGACGCGCTGCCCGCCCGGATGGGCCTGACCACCGGCCGGATGGTCGACCCCGAGGAGGTGGGCGCGCTGATCGCGTTCCTGGCCTCCGACCACGCCCGCAGCATGACCGGGTCGGATCACCTCATCGAGGGAGGGATGGTCAAGACGGTCTGACCGGGGCCCGGACGGGCGGCTGTGGTCAGTCGCCCATCCGTGGAAAGAAGACCATCGGGCCGCCCTGGGGCAGCAGACTGGCCAACACCACCTTCCACATGCACTCGATCCGCCGGATCAGGTCCTTGTGGTTGGACATCACGGCGGACACGACCTGTGCGCCGACATAGGCGGAGACGATGAACTCGGACACGCCCTTGAGGTCGGCCCCGCGCTCCAGTTCGCCGCGCTCGTGCGCGCTGCCCAGCAGCTGTGTGGTCAGTTCCTGCCACTGGTTGTACGGTGTCGGCATCGGGCGGCTGTACGTGCCCTGCTCGATGATCATCCGCAGGCCGGCCTGGACTATCGGGTTGATCTGGATCTCCCGCCCCCAGCGGAACGAGATGTCGATGAGCTTCTGCAGCGGCGGCGCGTCGGTGGCCGTGACCGCCTCGATCAGCTCGGCCGCGGCCTGCTCCTCGGCGTCGATGATGGCGAACGCCAACTCCTCCTTCGACGTGAAGTGGAAGTACAGCGCGCCCTTGGTGACCCCGGCCCTGGCGAAGATGTCGGCCATGCTGGTGGCCAGGAAGCCGGCGTCGGCGAAGGCTTCGGCGGCCGCCGTGAGGACCGCGTCGCGAGTACGTACCGCTCGTTCCTGCTGTGCCATGTCGCCCGGCCTTTGTGATGGGTACCGATGGATCAGAAACCACACAGACGGTATCACTCGGACGGAGTCCCCCCAACCCACCCCAGGAAACGTGCTGCCTGCGTAGACGATAGCCGGTTTTGCCCGGCTATCGCCAGTCGCCGGTCACAGGAAAATGCACCTTGCCGACTAAACAATCCTACTGGTAGGTTTGTTTGCTATCGACGCCAGCCTAGGCGTCCTCGGGGAGGGCTCCTGCAATGATCGGCTCACACGAGGGAACAGCACCGAGCACCGTTCGCATCAGCTCTGCACTTACCAGCAACGTCCGGACCGCCGCAGTCGCACGGTCCGAGTTCTTCGAGCAGCCCGTACCGCGCAGGTTCGTCCACCGCGCTTCGGTGGCCGAGGTCCTGATCACCGGTTTCGCCGCGGACGCGGCGCCGGACACGTTCCTGCTCGCGGCCCAGTGGCCCCGCGGCCACAGTCTCTACCGCACCGTGCGCGGCCTGCACGACCCGCTGCTGCTCGCCGAGTCGGTCCGCCAGGCCGGCCTGATGATCAGTCACGTGGGCTACCAGGCCCCGCTCGCCCATTCATCGATCATGCGCAACATGGCCTACGACGTCAGCGCGGCCGGCCTGGCCTGCGAGGGCACGCCGACCAATCTGATCCTATCCGCCACCTGCAAGGATGTGCGCTTCCGCAAGGACACGCTGCTCGGCTTCCAGATCATCGCGGCGCTGCGGCGCGGGCTGTTGCTCGAGACGGTCGGCATCGGCACCGGCGAGATCCAGTGCGTCTCGCCGGCCGCCTACCGCAGGCTGCGCGGCGGGGCCGTCGCGACGCCTGACACGCCGCCGGCCGTGTTGCCCGAACCGGTCTCACCCGTGCTGGTGGGCAAGGACATCCGGGCCGACGTGGTGCTCACCCGCACCGAGGCCGAGAACACCTGGCTGCTGCGCTGCGACACCTCGCATCCGGTGCTGTTCGACCACCCGGTCGACCACGTCCCGGGCATGGTGCTGATCGAGGCGATGCGCCAGGCCGCACACTGCGCCGTGTACCCGCGGTACAGCGCGATGACCCGGTTCGCCACCAAGTTCGAGCGCTACGCCGAGCTGAACCTGCCGACGGTCGTCCGGGCCTTCCCGGAGGGCGAGGACGCCGACGGTTCGGTCCGGGTGCGCGTCGAGCTCAGCCAGGACGCCCACCCGGTCGCGGTCGGCTGGTGCGTCTGCCGCAACATGCCCTGATCCTGGTACTCGGGCCGGTACTGGGGTTGGAGCTGGTCCGCAGGCAGGGCCACGGTTTCGGGGACCGTGCTGTCGGCGGCTCAGCACAACTCAGCACGATTCAGCACAACTCAGCACGATCAAAACAATAATGACGAGGCGGCGCAGAGCGGGGGACGCTCGGCGCCGCCTCGTGTCCATCAATGCCCGAGTTCTGATACGGCCGGTCGGAGTAGTCGTCCTCGACGCAGATCAGGATCTTGCCGCGCCGAGCGGTCAGGTGCGGACGCCGAACTTCGACATGCGGCGGTCGGCCAGCGGAGCGCCGCCGGTCTGGCAGGTCGGGCAGTACTGCAGCGAGGAGTCGGCGAAGCTGACCTCGCGGATCGTGTCGCCGCAGACCGGGCAGGCCTCGCCGGTGCGTCCGTGCACGCGCAGCCCGGTCTTCTTCTCCGCCTTGAGCGTCGCGGCCCGCTGCCCGACGGCGCGCTCGACCGCGCCGGTGAGCACGTCCCGGATCGCCGCGTGCAGCCGGGCGACCTCCTCGGGCGCGAAGGAGGAGGCCAGCTTGAACGGGGAGAGCTTGGCGGTGTGCAGGATCTCGTCGCTGTAGGCGTTGCCGATGCCCGCGACGGTCGACTGCTCGGTCAGCAGACCCTTGATCTGCTTGCGCCGTCCCTCGAGCAGCCCAGCCAGCACCGCGACGGAGAACGCGGGATCCAGCGCGTCGGGGCCGAGCCGGGAGATCCCGGGCACCGCGCCGGGGTCCGGCACGACATACACGGCTAGCCGCTTCTGCGTCCCCGCCTCGGTAAGGTCCCAGCCGCTGCCGTCCTCCAGGTGCACGCGCAGCGCCAGCGCCCCCTTGCCCGGACGCGGGGGAGCGGGCGGCAGTTTCTCGCGCCACTGGAGCCATCCGGCCCGTGACAGGTGGCAGATCAAGTACGTGCCGCCGACGTCCACGGACAGGAACTTCCCGTACCGTGCGGCCCCGCGCACGGTGTTCCCCACAAGTGAGGAGACCGGCGGGTCGAAGGTCTTGAGCGCCGAGAACGCGACGACGTCCACGCGTGCGATCGCGAGCCCGCCCGCGCGCTCCGCCACGAAGGCGGCGAGCGCGGTGACTTCGGGTAGCTCCGGCATGCCTCCAGTCTGCGCGCCCCCGCGCCACCAGGTCCACCCGAGGGGCGCCGAGACGCGCCGGGACGTGCCGGGGCGACGCTGGGACGCTGGTGCGGCCCGCTCAGGCTCCGTCGCTCACGCGGGCTCCTCACTCACGCCGGCCCTCACACACCCCTCTCGCCTAGCCTTCTCCCAGGTCATACGTATCCAGCCGTCCGCACATCCCGTACTTCCGCGCGGGCGGCGGTGGGGCGTGCCGCACCCGGGCCGCCGCGTGCAACAGATGGTCGATGCCGCCGTGCTGCAGCTCGGCCAGATGTTGCCCCGTGCGCCGTACCGCCAATGCCGGGCCATCGCGCCACAGCGCCGCCCAGATCAGGATGCTGTTCGGCGAGCATCGCGGCGAGCGACTCGTACCCGGCCGGGATCGCGTGCTTCCGGGTGAACTCGCCGAGCCGCCCGGGATCCACGTCCACGGCGGCGACCACGTCCACTCGATGCGCCTGGGTCCGCAGCGCCGGCAGGTGGGCGATTTCGGCGATGGAACCGGTGCCGACGATCGCGGCCCGAAAGCGACGGGGAGGACTCAACGCGACGCCTACTTTCGAAAGTTTCATCGATTCTTTCGAACTGCGCCGAAGACGCTACGACCGTCGCGTTACCGCGTCAACGCCGCTCTCCATCTCCTCCTGTCCCCATTTCGCCCGGCGCTACCCGCCCCCGGGCCGCTGCATCCCGCTCAAAGTTCCGGCGGCGGCGCCGTGCTGCTGCGCTCCACCAACCTGGTCGCCAGGTCCGCCCGCAACGCAGTAGGCCGCTTCCCCCTGCTCAGATCGATCACCAGCCGGGCCGCCGCCTCGGCCATCTCGGTCAGCGGCTGGCGCACCGTGGTCAGCGGAGGCCCGATCCAGCGGGCGATCGGCAGGTCGTCGAAGCCGACCACGCTCAGATCCCGGGGGATCGTCAATCCCAGCTCGCGGGCCGCCTCGTAGAGCCCCAGCGCCTGCAGGTCGTTCCCGGTGAACACCGCGGTCGGCCGGTCGCGCAGCCGCAGCAGTTCCAGCCCGATCGCATACCCGGCCTCGTGGTGGAAGGTTCCCTCGCGGATCAGCGCCGGGTCCACCGGCAGCCCCGCGGTCTCCAGCGCGGCCCGGTACCCGTCGATCCTGGCCCGGCTGCACATCATCCGTCCGGGCCCGCCGATCACCGCGATCCGGCGGTGCCCGAGCTCGACCAGGTGACGGGTCGCGGCCAGCCCCCCGTGCCAGTTCGTCGCGCCCACCGACGGCACGTCCTCGCCGGGGTCGCCCGCCGGATCCAGTACCACGAACGGGATGTCACGGCTGGTCAGCTGCGCGCGCTGGGCCGCGTCCAGGTTGCTGAGCACCAGCACCACGCCGGTGGGCCGCCGGGCGAGCACCCCGTCCACCCAGGTCTGACCCGGGCTCAGCCGCCCGGCGGACTCGGAGAGCACCACGTTCAGGGCGGCCTCCCGGGCGACGTTCTCGACCCCGCGGATCACCTCCATCGCCCAGGAGCTCTCCAGCTCGTGGAAGACCAGGTCCAGCAGCGCGGCGGGCTGCCCGCTGCCGCGCCGCCGGCTGTATCCGCGCTGGCGCAGCAGCTCCTCGACCCGTACCCGGGTGGCCGGAGCGACGTCCGCGCGCCCGTTGAGCACCTTCGAAACTGTCGGAGTGGACACTCCCGCCGCGCGCGCGATCTCGGCAAGCGTCGCCGCGCCGTCCGCCGACGGCTCCCCGTGCTGGGACTGGACCTCTGCAGGGCTCATGGCACGCATGGTAACGCCAACCTTCGCCCCGTAAACCGTGGAGTTGCGTGTACGGGCCCCCTTGACGAGTGTCAGAACTCGTCATAAGGTCCCGACAGCATTCGGCACACTCTCCGCAATATTCGGTGGCGCGCCGTAGCCGCACTCTACGGCGCGCCCAGGCCGATCGGCTCGGATGACGGCGCCGCTGCGCTCGGCCCACGCGCTTCGCGCTGACTTCGGCCCACCCTCCACTCGCGCACCCCGCTCCACGTCCTCGCCGCGCTCGGCCACTCCACGGACCCCGCCTTGACAGGCAGCCACGCGGCTGCCTAAATTAAAGGCAGCCGAAAGGCTGCATATCCACAGGCGGCAACCGGGTACGAGGGCGGGCATGGACGAGGTGTTCAAGGCGCTGGCCGATCCGAGCCGGCGCGCGCTGCTCGACTCGCTCAACGCCCGCAACGGGCAGACGCTGCGCGAGCTGTGCGTCGGACTCGACATGGCCAGGCAGTCCGTCAGCAAGCACCTCGCGGTGTTGGAGGAGGCCGGGCTCGTCGCCACCGTGCGGCGGGGCCGGGAGAAGCTGCACTACCTCAACGCCGCGCCCGTGCACGAGATCGCCCACCGGTGGATCAGCCGCTACGACCGGGCCAGGGTCCAAGCCCTGGCAGACCTGAAACTCGCCCTGGAGGAGACCCCGATGGACGCGCCGACCTTCGTCTACACCACCTACATCCGCACCACCGCGCAGAAGCTCTGGCAGGCGCTGACCGAGCCCGCCTTCACCCGCCGCTACTGGGCCACGGCGTTCACCACGGACTGGTCCGTCGGCTCCCCGATGACCTGGGACAACCACGGCGTGCTGATCAGCGACCCGGAGCAGGTCGTGCTGGAGGCCGAACCCTACAGCCGGCTCTCCTACACCTGGCACGCCGTCACCCCGGAGCTCGCCAAGCGCTTCGGCTGGGACGAGGAACTGCTCGCCCGGCTGTCCGGCGAGGCCCGCTCGAAGGTCACCTTCATGATCGAGGAGACCGCGCAGGTCGTGAAGCTCACCGTCGTGCACGACGGCTTCGAGCCCGGATCGGGCCTGGCCGAGATGGTCAGCCACGGCTGGCCGAACGTGGTGGCGAGCCTGAAGTCGCTGCTGGAGACCGGCGAACCGCTGCCGGAGGATGCGTGACCTCCCCGATCAGGGCTCGACGACGCCCCGACGCGCCGCCAGCCGATCCAGAACAGAACCAGTTCAAACCGTAGGTGTTCGAGGCTCCTGGTCGGCGCGTTGTCCGACACACAGGACGCTTAGATAACGGCGGGCCGCCCGGTCGCCCATCCGCGTGCGGATGCGCTCGGCGATGGCGTCGAGCAAGGGCTCACGCACGTCGCGGTCGAGGCCGCGGTACAGCGACGTCGAGCGCAGCAGATCGGCGAAACCGTCCCCGTTGAACCACTGAACGGTCGGGTACCAGCGCACGATCGGCGGGCCGAACCAGCCGCCGGGAGCGTCGACGAGGGCCCCACCCTGGTCGCTGCCGCGCACCTCGTCCTCAAGTGGCGGATGGCCCCAGCCAGGGTGCCCGGGGCAATACCGCTCGTGGAGGTCAGCAGTCTCGGCGTACATCTCCGGTTCTTCCAGCCGGCGGACCACGACGTTGCCGAGCAGCGCCATCCAACCTCCGGGACGCAGCACCTCGTGCGCTCGCGGCCAGCCGATCGACGGGTCCACCCAGTGCCACGACGACGCAGCCACCAGGACATCGAAGCGTGCGCCGTGCTCGTCCCACTCCTCGAACCTCGACGTCTCGACGTCGACCTTGCGGAAGGTGGCGAGCCGTTGGCGAGCGAGTGCGGCCATTTCCACGCCCGGTTCGATGGCGGTCACCGAGCATCCGAGCGCCGCCAGCGAGCGCGTCGCCTGACCGGTACCGCAGCCCACCTCCAGCACCGACGAGCTTTCGTCCATGCCGGTGATGGCGACAAGGTCCGCGAACAGTTCGTCGGGGTACCCCGGCCGGACCCGGTCATAGACCTCCGGCACTTCGTTGAACACCCGACCGAGCTCGCGTCCATTCGGGCGCACCTTCGGATCATCAGTCACGAGCGCACAGGCTATGAGGTCCGTCGCCGGGCGCTCCACTGGTTTAATGCAGATTGTTGATCGGCTGGGCTGTCGGCAGTGGTGGTAGACCGGTTGTATGGGTACTTCTATGACTCCGGGTGCCCGGGAGCGGGCGTTCCGGGAGAAGCGGCGGCTGCGGGCCGCAGAACTGTTCGAGCAGCACGTCCCGAACGTGGTGATCGCCGAGGCGCTGGGGGTGAGCGATTCCGCGGTCGACTTGTGGAAGGCGCGGTGGGAGGAGGGCGGGGCCGAGGCGCTGCGCTCTACCGGGCGTCCCGGGTATCGAGCGCTGCTCGACGAGGCGCAGGTCGCAGCGTGGTCGCGGAGTTGGACGGGGGGGGCGCTCGCGCACGGTTACGAGCAGGACCGGTGGATGCTCAAGTGGGTCAATGATCTGATCGAGGAGCTGTTCGGGGTGCGGTTCGCCGACACCGCCGGGGTCTGGAGGTTTCTGCGCCGTATCGGCTACTCCCATCACCGCCCGGGACGCCGGGCCATCCAGCGTGACGAGCAGGCGATCACCGCGTGGCGGGAGGTGACCTGGCTGCGCATCCGCGAGCAGGCCAGGTCCACCCGGGCGTGGATCGTGTGCGAGGACGAGGCCGGAGCGATGCTCACCCCGCCGATCCGCGGCACCTGGGCCAAGCGCGGCGCGCGGGTGGTCCTGAGATGCTCCTACGCCCACGAGCGCAAGGTCTCGATGGCCGCGTTCGCCTGCTACCGGGCAGGTCGGCTGCCCAAGTTGTTCTACGCCCTGGCGCCGAACGCCTCGTTCACCGAGGACGAGTTCGGCCCGCTGCTCACCGACCTGCACGACAAGCTCGCAGGGCAGAAGGTCATCCTGGTCTGGGACCGGCTCTCCGCGCACGTGACCAGCCGCAAGACCAGGGCATTCCTCGCCGCCAGCGCCTCCTGGCTGAGCGTGGAGCCGCTGCCCGGGTACGCGCCCGAGCTCAACCCGGTCGAACAATGCTGGGCGTGGATCAAGAACGGGCCGCTGGCCAACTACTGCGCCGCCAACATCACCGAGTTGACCGGCACAGCCGGCCGGGCGCTCGAACGGCTGCGCAAACAGCCTGAACTGCTCACGCCCTTCCTGCGACATACCGGACTTGACTGGGCGTGGGCAAAGCGCAAGTCGATCGACAATCCGCATTAACAGCAGCCCGATCTCACGGCGCTGGGGGTTCAACTCGGCAGCCGAGACCACCGTCGGCTTCTGAACAGCCCCGCACCAGGTGCGACCGGTTACGACGGATCCGGCCGCTCCTGGGCCTCGCTGGTTACCGCGTGCAGGCATGCCCGACTGCCATGTGTGGCTTGCGGCATGACGCACCGCCATCTATTGTCCCGATATATCAACTCGATATATCGGGGCGATGGTTTTCCATGGCCCGGTCTGATGCGGGAGCTGCGATGAGGCGGACCGACTACGACACGGAGCAGTACCGGGACTACGCGCGTGGCCGTGCGCTCACGGAGCAGCAGCTGCAGGCATGGATCAGTGCCTTCGGAGCCCAACTGCCCGAGGCGCGTCCGCTGGCCGGGTTGGATGTCGGCTCAGGGACCGGCAGGTTCACCCCTGCGCTGGCACGAGCGTTCGGGCCGGTGATCGGCGTCGAGCCGTCGGTCCGCATGCGGGAGATAGCGCTGGCGCAGTCCCCGCATCCCGGTGTGCAGTATCTGGCCGGCTCCGCCGAGGAGTTGCCGGTGCCGTCCGGCAGCGCCGACTACGCCGTCATGTTGCAGTCCTGGCATCACGTCCAGGACAAGCCGCGGGCGGCCCGGGAGCTGGCCAGGGCGCTCAGGCCCGGCGGGCGGCTGATCCTGCGCTCCGGATTCAGCGACCACATGCCCAGGATTTGGTGGCTGGAGTACTTCCCCCGCGGCTTCGAGGTGGACGCCCTGTTGTTTCAGCCGCTGCACGAGGTCATCGCGACCTTCACGTCGGCCGGCTGGCGCGTGGCCAGCTTCGGCACGGTCATCGAGCCATCCTCCGGCACCCGCGGTGACTTTCTCGAACGGCTGCGCCTGCGCACCCATTCGGTCTTCGCCCACTTCACTCCCGACGAGTTGGAGGCCGGCTTCCGCCGCTTGGAACAGGCGGTTGCCGCAGATCCCGGCGCACCGGCGCCCGCACATCCCGCGCCCCTGCTCACGCTCGAACGCCCACTCACCCGCGCCGCCTTCACCGCGTGACGAGCTCGTCGGCGACCCACTGGGCGACGTTGACGGGATACGGCACCGGCAGTCCGAGGACGATGTGCTGGAAGCCTGCGGCGATCGCTTCGCTGATCGCGTCCTGGGTGGTGCCGGGCTTGTCGTATGAAACCTGAACGTGGATCGAGCGGGTGATCGAGGCGGGGTCGCGGCCGATCTCGGCGCAGTAGCGGTCCAGCAGTGCGCTGCGGCTGATGACGTCGTCGAGGTCGCCGCCGGGGATGTTCCACAGGTCGGCGTGCTCGGCTACGACGCGCAGCGTCGCGGACGAGCGTCCGCCGATGAGGATCGGCGGGTGGGGGCGCTGGACGGGCTTGGGGCTGCAGAACGCCCCGGTGAGCTGGACGTAGGTGCCGTCGAAGTCGAACGGTTCGGTCTCGGTCCACAACCGCCGGATGACGGTGCACGCTTCGGCGAGGCTCCCCACCGAGTGGGCGAAGTCGTGGAAGGGCAGGCCGTGTGCCTCGTACTCGCGCCGGGCCACGGGGTGGCTGGGTCGTGAGCCCGCCCCGATGCCGAAGTCGAGCCGTCCGCCGGAGACGATGTCGACGGTCGCTGCGATCTTGGCCAGCATCGCCGGCGGCCGGAAGCGGTTGCTGGTCACGAGCACGCCGAGGCGCAGCCGTCGGGTCTGTGCGGCGAGGGCCGAGAGCAGCGTCCAGCCCTCGTAGGTCGGCCCGCTCGGGTCGCCGAAGATCGGCATGAGGTGGTCGAACAGCCACGCGTGCTCGATCTCGGGAATGGCGTCTGCTTCCTGCCAGGCCCGCAGGATGTCGTGGTAGTCGACCTGCGACGGGGCGGTCGCGATCCCGAAGCTGGGCCGGGGAGTCTGCGGCATGGGAGGTGGTCCTTTCGACTCGATACGGGCCGGACGCGCTGCGGTGCGGAAGCGGCCGGGGCGGTCAGCGGCGCCGCAGTGACGGATCGAGCAGGGCGGGCGGCGTGTCGAACTTCTCGTGCGCGGCGAGGTCGACACCCGGAGCGACGATCTCGTCGATCGCGTCGAGCACGTCGTCGGAGAGCACGGTGTCTGCGGCGGCGAGCTGGGAGTGCAAGTGGTCCATGGTGCGGGGGCCGATGATCGCGCTGGTCACGGCGGGGTGTGCGGTGACGAATCCGAGCGCGAGCTGAATCATCGTCAGCCCGGCCTCGACGGCGACCTTGGCCAGCCGCTCCACGGCCTCGAGCCTGGCCCGGTTGGCGGGCAGGGCGGTGTCGAAGCGCTGCGGCATGATCGTCGAACGGTTCGTGGTGACCTCCCGGCCCTCGCGGACCGCGCCCGACAGCCAGCCCGAGGCCAGCGGGCTCCACGCCAGCACGCCGAGTCCGTACTGCTCGGTCACGGGCAGGACATGGGTCTCGATCCCGCGCTGCAGGATCGAGTAGCTGGGCTGTTCGGTGACGTAGCGGCTCAGGTGATGCTCCCGGGCGGCCCACTCGGCCTGCACGATGCGGTACGCGGGGAACGTCGAGGAGCCGAAGTAGCGAAGCTTTCCCGCGCGCTGCAGGTCGGTCAGGGCCGACAGCGTCTCCTCGTCGCTGGCGGTCGGGTCCCACCGGTGGATCTGGTAGAGATCGACGTGGTCGACGCCCAGGCGGCGCAGGCTGTTGTCCAGCTCGGTGACCAGCCAGCGGCGCGAACCGCCCCGGTGGTTGCGCTCGTCGCCCATCGGCATGCTCGCCTTCGTGGCCAGCACGAGGTCGTCGCGGCGGCCGGCGATGGCTTTGCCGACCAACTCCTCCGACTCGCCCTGGCTGTACATGTCCGCGGTGTCGATCAGGTTGATCCCCGCTTCCAGAGCGGCGTCGACCATGGCGGTGGCCTCGTCCTGGGTGGTGCGTCCCAGGCTGCCAAAGTTCATCGCGCCGAGCACGAGGGTGCTGACCTGCACACCGGTGCGGCCCAAGGTGCGGTACTGCATGGCTGTTCCTCCGTCAGAGGTGAAGTGGGTCCACGAGGCGTGGCTTGGCGTCGGCGCGCCTGTTCTGGCATCCTGAACAAACGGAGCGCCGTTCCGTTAACCAACATACGGAACATAGTTCCGTTTGCCAAGTGGAGTGACGGAGGTAGCTGGGCAGTGGTCGACAGCGACAGCGGCAGCGGAGCTGGATCGTCAGTGCCGCGGAAGCGGGCCGACGCCCGGCGCAACGAGGTGACGCTCCTGGACGCGGCCGCCGCGGCGTTCGTCTCCTCCGGCGTCGATGTGCCCGTGCGCGACATCGCGGCCAAGGCGGGCGTCGGCGTCGGCACGATCTACCGGCATTTCCCGACGCGGGCCGATCTCATCGTCGCCGTCTACCAACACCAGGTCGAGGCATGCGCCGAGGCCGGTCCAACGCTGCTGGCGACGTGCGCGACTCCGCACGCCGCCCTGGCGCGTTGGATCAACCTTTTCGTCGACTTCCTGGTCACCAAGCACGGCCTCGCCGAGGCGCTGCAGTCCGACAACGCCGCCTTCCAGACCCTGCACGCCTATTTCCTGGACCGCCTCGTCCCCGTGTGCGCCCAACTGCTCGACGCCGCTGCCGCGGCGGGCGAGATCCTTCCTGACATGGACGCCTTCGAGCTGATGCGTGGCGTCGGCAATCTCTGTATCGGCGCGGAGAACGACCCCCGCTACGACGCACGTCGCATGGTCGGACTCGTCATCGCAGGACTGCGGCTTCACGAGTAGCGCGAGTTCGGCCGCCGCATCGAGGTACCGACTGACGGTCCGTCGGGCGTCAAGCCTTGCGCGAGGCGAGCAGGCTGTTGAGCTGCTGGTAGTCGAGCGAGCGGTTGAGGCTCTCGTAGGTGCCGGTCGTGAACGCCTCGCGGGCGGCGCGCCCGGCCAGGTCGTAGGCGGCCTGGGCGATGGACGAGCCGAGGCTCACGCGCGCGACGCCGAGGGCCGCGAGGGCCGGGATCGGCGGGGCGCCGGGGCCCGCCAGGATGTTGAGGGGGACGTCGAGGGCTTCGACGAGTGCTGAGATCGTCGCCGGGTCGACGACTCCGGGCACGAAGATGCCGCAGGCGCCGGCGGCCACGAAGGCGGCTGCCCGCTCCAGCGTCGCGTCGAGACGGGTGGCCGGATCGCCCACCGCACGCAGATAGGTGTCGATGCGCGCGTTGATGAAAAGCTCGACTCCGGCAGCATCAGACACCTGACGCGCGGCCGCGATGCGCTCGGCCTGATCGGCGACGGGACGCAGTTGCGCGCCGGCCTCCGTGTAGACCGCGTCCTCCAGGTTGATGCCGACGGCCCCCGCGTCCAGCACGCCCTGCACCGTCTCGGCCACGCCCTCGGGCTTGTCCGCGAACCCGTTCTCGATGTCCGCCGTGACGGGCACGCCCACCGCCGCGGCCACCCGCGCGACCAGGGCGAGCGCCCGGTCGCGGGAGAGCAGGTCGCCGTCCGGGACGCCCAGGCTCCACGCCACCCCGGCGCTCGTCGTCGCGACCGCAGCCGCACCCGCGTCCTCGACCACGCGTGCGCTGGCCACGTCCCAGGCGTTCGCCAGGACCACCGGTTCCCCGTTGTGGTGCAGCCCGTGGAACAGCTGCGCCTTCTCGTTGATCGTCGTCATGGGGGAAGTCCATCAGGCGGACGCGGCTCCGGTCCAGCCGTATTCGGACATCCAGGTCGAGGGTGCAGTTGCGGCGGACGTCGGCGAGCGGAGAGGGTGGGGGAGTGAACGGTGCAATGAGAGAGGTGACTGAGGCGGACGCGGGGGCAGCAGGGACGGCGGGGCCTTGGATCTTGTCGCTACGGCTGCCGTTTCGCGCGCCGCTGTGCCCTGACAATCTCTTCGGTCACCTGGCGGCGGCCGCCGTCCCGGGGGTCGAGGAGTGGCGGGACGGCGCTTATCGTCGAACCCTGCGTCTGCCGCACGGCCCCGGGATCGCCTCGCTGCGGCCGATGCCGGACCATGTCGCGTGCCGGCTGTGGCTCAGCGACGTGGAGGACCTGTCGATCGCGGTCGAGCGCTGCCGCCGGCTGCTCGACCTCGATGCCGATCCGGAGGCCGTGGACGGGCTGCTCAGTGCGGATCCGCTGCTCGCGCCGCTGGTGGCGAAGAATCCCGGACGGCGGGTGCCGCGCACGGTCGACGCGGCCGAGTTCGCGGTGCGGGCTGTGCTCGGGCAGCAGGTCTCGACGGCCGCTGCACGCACGCTGGCCGCGCGGCTCTGCGCCGCACACGGCGAGCCGGTTGCCGATCCGGAGGGCGGGCTCACGCACCTGTTCCCGAACGCCGCCGCGCTGGCCGAGCTGGACCCGGCCACCCTCGCCATGCCGCAGACTCGCCGCAACACCCTGACAGGCCTGGTACGCGGACTGGCCTCCGGGCAGATCGACCTGAGCCCGGGCGGGGACTGGGAACGGGCACGGGCGCAGCTCGCGGCGCTGCCGGGCTTCGGGCCGTGGACGGTGGAGATCATCGCGATGCGCGGGCTCGGCGACCCCGACGCGTTCGTGCCCGGCGACCTCGGGGTCCGGCTCGCCGCCCGCGAGCTGGGACTGCCGGGCACCCCCGCCGCACTGACCCGCCACGCCGCCGGATGGCGACCGTGGCGGGCCTACGCGGTGCAGTACCTGTGGGGGAGCGGGGAGCACCCGACCAACCAGATGCCGACAGAGCCCTGAGCGAGGGCAGGCAGCGGATCAGAACTGCTCGCGGCGGGTGGCCTTGTCGCGCAGCAGCTGCGGCGGGCGGAACCGCTCGCCGTACAGGTCGGCCAGGTAGTCGGCCCGTGCGGCGAACTCCTCGACCCCGTACGCGTTCACGAACTGGATCGCGCCGCCGGTCCACGGGGCGAAGCCGATGCCCATGATCGAGCCCAGATTCGCGTCGCGGATCGAGGTGAGCACGTTCTCCTCCAGGCACCGGATCGTCTCCAGCGACTGGACGAACAGCAGCCGGTCGCGCAGATCCTGCTCGCCGACCCCGGCGTCCGGGCGGGCGTAGCGGGGCACGAGCTCGGGCCACAGGCGCTTGGGGCCGTCCGCCGGGTAGTCGTAGAACCCTGCGCCGGCGGCCTTTCCGGGGCGGCCGAGGTCGCGTACGAGCTCTTCGATGATCCGGAAGGCCGGGTCGTTCTCCAGCTCCTTGACCGTGTCGGCGGCCTCGGGGCGCCCGGCCAGGTCGGCAACGGTCTGGTCGCGCACCTTGAGCGAGAGGCCCAGGCTCACCTCGTCGTGCACGGCCAGCGGGCCGACCGGCATCCCGGCCTTCTTCGCCACATTCTCGATCAGCGCAGGGTGCACGCCCTCCGCCAGCAGCCTGACGCCCTCGCTGACGTACGTGCCGAAGGTGCGCGAGGTGTAGAAGCCGCGCGAGTCGTTGACCACGATCGGGGTCTTGCCGATCTGCTGCACGTAGTCGTACGCGCGCGCCAGGGTCGCGTCGGAGGTCTTCGCGCCCCGGATGATCTCGACCAGCGGCATTTTGGGCACCGGGGAGAAGAAGTGCAGCCCGATGAACCGGCCCTGGTCCGGGACCGCCTCGGCCAGGCCGGTGATCGGCAGCGTCGAGGTGTTCGAGGCGATCACCGCGTCCGGCAGCGCCGCCGCCTCGGCCGCGGCGTTCACCTCGTTCTTGACCGACCGCTGCTCGAATACGGCCTCGATGACCAGATCGCAGCCCTCGAGGTCGGCGTAGTCGGCGGTGGCGAGGATCCGGGCGAGGATCGCGTCACGCTGTTCAGGGCGCAGACGCCCCTTGGCGACCCTGGCGTCGAGCTCCTTCGCGACCGCGGCCCTGCCCTTCTCGGCGGCCTCGGCGCTGACGTCCTTCAGTACGACGCCGATCCCAGCGACGGCCGAGACCTGCGCGATGCCCGCGCCCATCATGCCCGCGCCGAGCACCGCGACCTTCGAGGTCTGACGCCGCTCGAGGCCGGACGGGCGCGAGGCCCCGGCCTTGATCTCGCCCAGCTGGAAGAAGAAGGTCCCGATCAGGTTCTTGGCGACCTGCCCGGTGGCCAGCTCGACGAAGTACCGGCCCTCCACCTCCAGCGCCGTGTCGAAGTCCAGCAGCGCGCCCTCGACCGCCGCCGCCAGGATCTTCTCGGGCGCGGGCAGCGTGCCGTGGGTCTTCTTGCGCAGCACGGCCGGACCGGCCGCCAGCAGCGCGTACGAGGCCGGGTCCTGCGGTCGCAGATCCTTGACTCCGGGGCCGGGGGCGGCGTCCCAGGGCTGGACCGCGTCCGGATGGGCCAGCGCCCAGGCCCGCGCCTTCGCCATCAGGTCGTCGAGGTCTGAGGCCGACTCGTCGGCCCAGCCGGCCTTCACCGCGGCGGACGGGCGCAGCTGCGTGCCCTCGGTCAGCAGCGGCAGCGCGGCCTGCACGCCCATCATCCGCACGGTGCGCACCACCCCGCCCGCACCCGGCAGCAGACCGAGGGTGACCTCGGGGAAGCCGAGCTTCACGTCGGTACGGTCGAGCACCACCCGGTGGTGGCAGGCCAGCGCGATTTCAAGCCCGCCGCCGAGCGCGCTGCCGTTGACCGCCGCGACGACCGGCCGGCCGAGCCGCTCCAGGCGGCGCAGGTACGACTTGACCAGCTCCACGCCGCGCGCGAACTCCTCGACGTCGGCCTTGGTCACCCGCACCAGTTCGCGCAGGTCGCCGCCCGCGAAGAAGGTCTTCTTCGCCGAGGTGACCACCACGCCGCGGATCGAGTCCCGCTCGGCCTCCAGCCGGGCCACCGTGGCCGCCAGGTCCGCGCGGAACCCGGCGTCCATCACGTTCACCGGTCCGGCCTGGTCGATCGTCAGGGTGACGATGCCCTCGGCGTCCAGGTCGTAGCGGATGCCGGGGGCCGCGGCGGAACCAGGGGCCTGAGCGTCAGTGTTCTGAGAGGCACTGTTCTGAGCAGCACTGTTCTGAGTCACGGTCACACCCGCTCGATGATCGTCGCCACGCCCATGCCGCCGCCGACGCACAGCGTCGCCAGCCCCCGCCGCAGGTCGCGGCGCTCCAGCTCGTCCAGCAGGGTGCCCAGGATGATCGCCCCGGTCGCGCCGAGCGGGTGGCCCAGCGCGATCGCGCCGCCGTTGACGTTGACCCGCTCCTCGTCCACGCCCAGGTCCCGGCAGAACTTCAGCACCACGGCCGCGAAGGCCTCGTTGACCTCGAACAGGTCGATGTCGTCCACCGACAGCCCGGCCCGGTCCAGCGCCTTGCGCGCCGAGGGGGCCGGTCCGGTCAGCATGATCGTCGGCTCGGTGCCGATCGCCGCGGCCGCCACGATCCGGGCGCGCGGGCGCAGGCCGAGCCGCCGGCCCGCCTCCGCGCTGCCGACCAGGACCACCGCCGCGCCGTCCACGATCTGCGAGGAGTTGCCCGCGTGGTGCACGTGGTCGATCCGCTCCACCTGCGGGTACCGGTCGATCGCCACCGAGTCGAAGCCGAGGTCCCCGGGGAAGGTGAACGAGGGCTTGAGCGCGCCGAGCCCGGCCAGCGTCGTCTCGGGCCGGATCGTCTCGTCCACCGCCAGCAGCACCCGGCCGTTCTGGTCCGCGACCGGCACGATCGAGCGCTCGAAGTAGCCCTTGGCCTGTGCGTCGGCCGCCTTCTGCTGGCTGCGCACGGCGAAGCCGTCCACGTCCGCGCGGCCGATCCCCTCCAGCGTGGCGATCAGGTCGGCCGAGACGCCCTGCGGCACGAAACCGACCGCCAGGTTGGTCTCCGGGTCGGCCATCCAGGCGCCGCCGTCCGAACCCATCGGCACCCGCGACATCGACTCGACGCCGCCCGCCACCACCAGGTCCTCGAAGCCCGAGGCCACCTTCGCGGCGGCCAGATTCACCGCCTCGAGGCCGGAGGCGCAGAACCGGTTGAGCTGCACGCCCGCCACGCTCTGGTCCCAGCCCGCGGCCAGCACCGCGATCCGGGCGAGGTCGGAGCCCTGCTCGCCCACCGGCGAGACCACTCCGAACACCACGTCGTCCACGGCGGAGGTGTCCAGGCTCGTGCGCTCGGCCAGGGCGCGCAGCAGGCCCGAGGCCAGGGAGACCGGCTTGACGCTGTGCAGCGCCCCGCGCTTCCCCTTGCCGCGCGGCGTGCGCACCGCGTCGAAGATCAGTGCATCGGTCATACCAGCCACGTTAGGCGCGCGGCCCGCCGCTGTCGCATGACCGGTGCGCTCAGTGTTCCTGACCGCAAGGCCCGCTTTAGGGCGACGGAGGGATGGGAGCCGGCGTCGCGCGCCGATGACTCTCGCCTGGCCGCGTTGTCGTCGCTCTTCGAGCGCGCTTCGCGAACAGTCGGCGCCCAAAAAGAGGGCGCCTCCCTCCTCCGCCTTGCCCCACGCGGCGCCAGCCGCATGTCCAGCACTGTGGGCCCTCGACCCGCTCCTTGATCCGGCCCCCATCCCTCGGTCGCCCTAAGGTAAGCGATCACTCACCTATACTGGGCGCGATGACCGCAGCAGAACCCCCCACCGGGCGCGACCGGGACCGCGGCGGGGCCGCGACCAGGGTGCGCATCCTCGAAGCCGCCGAACGGGTGGTGCGTGAACGCGGCCTGGCCCGCGCCACCACCAAGGAGATCGCGCGCGCGGCCGCGCTGTCCGAGGCGGCGCTGTACAAGCACTACCAGGGCAAGAGCGAGCTCGTTCTGGCCATGTTGTCCAGCCGGCCGGGCGGCTTCACGCAGCACCTGGCCGACCTGCGGGCAGGGGCCGGTCACGGCGACCTGGAGCAGATCCTCACCGACCTGGCCGAGCGCGCGGTCGAGTTCTTCGGCCGGGGCATGCCGGTCGGCAACGCGCTGCTGGCCGAGCCCGAACTGCTGGCCGGGTACCGGGAACTGCTCGCCGCCCGCGGGGCCGGGCCGCGCAAACCGGTCCAGGCGCTGGCCGACTACCTGCGGGCCGAGCGCGACCTCGGCAGGCTGCGCCCGGACGCCGACCCGGACGCCGCCGCCGCGCTGCTGCTCGGGGCCTGCTTCCACACGGCGTTCCTGGCGGCCTTCCTGGGCGACGGCGCGGGCGACGTCCCCGCGTTCGCGCGCGCCGCCGTCAGTACCCTGATGCTTGGAGTGGCGGCAGGCTAGGCGTCCGCGGGGACGGCCGTCGACTCGGCCGGGTCGTCCACCGGGGTGTCCCGGTGGCTCACGGCCAGGTAGCCGACGAAGCCGAGGATCGCGAGCGACCAGGCCAGGGTCACCGGGCCGAGGCCCATGTTCAGCCCGCCCCGCGCCTTCGAGACCGCCATCCAGTCCGCGAAGGACGCACCGAGCGGCCGGGTCACGATGTACGCCAGCCAGAAGGCCGGGATCGCGCCCAGGCGGAAGCTGCGGTGCGCGACCGCCGGCACCGCGATCAGCACGGCGAACATCACGCCCGAGGAGAAGTACCCCAGGTGCAGGGTCACCGCGGTCATGTCGCCCGCGGCCGTGCCCAGCGCGAAGGTGGCCATGACGGTGAGCCAGTAGAACAGCTCGCGGCGCGGGGTGTGGATGCTGTGGATCGACAGCGTCTTCTCGCTCGCGTTCCAGACCATGAAGATCGCGATCAGTGCGACCAGGTAGAACGCCGTGGACGCCACGTACGGGACGTGCAGCCCGACGTGCAACACGTCCGCCGCCATCGTGCCGAACACGCTGACCATGACCACGGCGGTCCAGTAGATCCAGGCCGTGTAGCGCGGCGCCCGGAACTGCAGCACCAGCGCGCCGGCCAGCGCCAGCGCGCCGAGCCCGACAGCGGGCACGTTGCCGAAGACGCGGGTCAGGAAGTCGGAGGCGGCCTCGCCCATGCCGGTGGTGAGCACCTTGGTGATCCAGAAGTAGGCCGTCACCTCGGGGACCTTGCTCAGGGCCCGCCGCGCGGTCGCCGCTCGGGCGGCTCCGTTGATTTGGTCGGTCGTCACGACCGAAAGGATGCCATAGAACCCCGGCCCGGTTCCTGATACGACCCTTGATATGAACGCGGGGTGGCTCCGGTCCAGCGGCGGAAGGCCCGGTGGAACGCGCTCGGCTCGGAGAAGCCGAGCCGTTCGGAAAGCGTTTCGATCGAGGCGTCCCCGCGGGCCAGCGCGGAGACCGCCACGTCGCGCCGCAGCCGGTCGCGCACCTGCTGGAACGAGGTGTGCTCGGCGGCCAGCCGGCGGCGCAGTGTCTGCGGGCTGATCGAGAGCCGGGCCGCGATCTGCTCCGGACCAGGTAACCCGTCGGCCGCGCCGTCCCCGAGCGCCTGGTTCAGCAGCCTTCTGACCTGTGCGGAGACCTCCTGCCCGTAGTCCATCCGGGCCAGGATGTCCCAGGGGGCCCGGCGCAGGAACGCGCGCAGCGCGGCCTCGTCCTGCACCACGGGCTGGTCCAGCAGCGCCCGATCGAAGACCACCGCCGTGCCCGGGGCGTCGAAGCGGCAAGCCGCGCCGAACAGCAGCCCGTACTCGAGCGCGTGCGGGGGAGCGGGGTAGCCGAGTTCGACCCGGTGCAGTCCGATCCGCCGCCGGATCAGCCAGGAGGCCGAGCGGTGCCAGACCACCAGCAGCGACTCGGCGGCGAACCGGTCCGGGTCGTCGTAGTCGGACAGGTCGAACTCGACCCGGGCCAGCGGGCCCGCCTCGACCAGTTCGAACCGGGGACCGGCCGGGAACAGCCGGTAGAACCGGTCCGCGCGACGCACCGCCGTGCGCAGGTCCGGGCTGCAGTGCACCACGGCGTGCGCCATCATCGCGAAGGTCCCGACCCGCAGCGGCGCCGAGGCCAGGCCGAGCAACTCGTCGTCGAGGGCGTCCCACAGTGCCTTGGTCAGCGCGACGAACTGCGCGCCGGTCACCCGTCCGTGCTCCTCGGCCAGTTCCCGCGGCCCGATCCCGGCCCGCTCCAGCAGGGGCGCGACGTCCACGCCCCGGCGGCGCGCCCCGACCAGCGCGGCCCGCACGTGGTGCGCCGCGGCCCAGCGGGTGAAGCCCATCGGCTCCTGGCCGCTTTCCCCGCGCGTCGCAGCACGCTCACCGCTCACAGTTGGCCATCGTACGTAGTCGAGATCCGCGACCTAAGCTCGCACCATGACGACCCGTGATCCGGACCACGGCGGCGGTGCCATGGCCACTGGCGGCGACATCGGCGTCAGCATCGGCCCGCTCGCCGGAATCCGCGTCCTGGAGTTCGCCTCGCTCGCCCCCGCGCCGTTCGCCTGCATGTTGCTGTCCGACCTCGGCGCGGACGTGCTGCGGCTGGCGAACCCGGCCGACCGGGGACCGACCGCCGCGCTGCACCCCGGCGACCCGCTGGACCGGGGCCGCCGCGTCGTCACGCTCGATCTCAAGCAGCCCGGGGGAGTGGGCACCGCACTCGACCTGGCCGACCGGGCGGACGTGCTGGTCGAGGGTTTCCGGCCGGGGGTGATGGAACGGCTCGGGCTCGGCCCGGAGGTCTGCCTGGAACGCAATCCGCGGCTCGTCTACGGGCGGATGACCGGCTACGGCCAGGACGGACCGCTGGCCCTGCGGGCCGGCCACGACGTCAACTATCTGGCGCTGTCCGGAGCGCTCGAACCACTCGGCCCGCCCGGCGCCCCGCCCTCGCCGCCGCTGAACTACGTCGCGGACTTCGGCGGCGGCGGGATGCTGCTCGCGGTGGGCGTGCTCGCGGCGCTGCTGGAGCGGGAGCGCTCCGGGCGCGGGCAGGTCGTGGACGCGGCGATGACCGACGGCTCGGCGCTGATCAGCGGCATCGTGCACGGACTGCGGGCGCGCGGGCTCTGGCGCCGGGAGCGCGGCGAGAACCTCTTTGACGGATCAGCGCCCTTCTACGCGACGTACGCCTGCTCGGACGGCCGCTTCGTCGCGGTCGGTGCGGTCGAGCCGCAGTTCTACGCGGAGCTGATCGCCGGCCTTGGCCTGGCGGACGAGATCGCGGCGTCGGAACAGTACGAGCGCGCGACCTGGCCGGACACCAAGCGGCGGCTGGCCGAGGCCTTCGCCGCGCGCCCGCGGGACGAGTGGGCCGAGCTGTTCGCCGACTCGGACGCCTGCGTCACCCCGGTCCTGACGCCCTGGGAGGCGGCCGGGCATCCGCACAACGCCGCGCGCGGCACGTTCACCGAGGTGGGCGGCCACGTCCAGCCCGCCCCAGCGCCGCGATTCTCCCGTACCCCGGCCGCCGATCCGCCGCAGCCCCCGCGCGTCGTCGAGTTCGACGGCGATTGGCCCGCCCGCCGATCCGGCAGAAGTTGACCAGGTCTCAGGTCTTTGCGGTGTGCCTATCAGTCCTTGCGGCCGGTGACGGCGATCCCCACGCCCACGCCGACCATCGCCAACCCACCGGCTCCGCCGACCATCGCGAGGCGGCGCGGCGAGCGGGCGAACCAGTCCCGCGCGGTCCCGGCGGCCACTCCCCAGGTGCTGTCACAGACCAGCGCCATCAACGAGAAGAGCGTGGCCAGCAGAATCATCTGGGCCGGGACGTGGCCGCTCGAACGGTTCACGAACTGCGGCAGGATCGCGCCGAAGAACACCGCCGCCTTCGGGTTGGTCAGACCGACCAGCACTCCCTGCCGGGCCGCCCGTAGGCCCGACGGTGCACTGCGCTCCGTCGTGCTCGCCGCCGTCTCGCCGCCGTCCGCATCGACGGCCTGCATGCCCTGCTGCAACGCGTGCCGGTGCCGGAACGCCTTGACCCCGAGGAAGACCAGATACGCCGCGCCGATCAACTTGAGCCCCGAATACACCAGCGTCGACCGCTCGACCAGCGTGCCGAGCCCGACCGAGACCAGGATCGCCTGCATGTACGCGCCGAACGTCCCGCCCGCCGCCGTCGTGACCGCGGTGCGTCTGCCGTAGGCCAGCGCCCGCCCGACGACGAACACCACGTTGGGGCCGGGCACCACGATGATGACGAGCGCCGTGAGCAGAAACGGCAGGATGTGGTCGGTGGGTATCACGCGGTCATAGTAGGCCGACCGCGCGCGAACGCGCCTTGAATTTGTAGCGCCGGACGCGTGCGCGCACCCACGTGCGCACGCCCGTCACGCCCCCGTCGCACCCCCGCACACACGCACTACGGATCCGGGGCGCTCGCGTCGACGGTCTCTTCAGGCGGCTCGCTGCGCAGTTCACGCACTATCGACCACCCGATCGACACCATCGGCACAGCCACCACCGCGCCGACCACGCCGGCGACGATGCTGCCCGCGATGACCGAGACCGCGACCACCACCGGGTGCAGCCGCACCGCCCAGCCCATCACCAGCGGCTGCAGGATGTGCCCCTCGATCTGCCCGAACACCACGATCAGTATCAGCACGATGATCGCGGTCACCACCCCGCGGCCGGCCAGCGCCACCACCGTGGCCACCGCCATCGCCACCGGCGAGCCGATCAGCGGCACAAAGGAGGCGAAGAACTCGAGCACGGTCAGCGGCAGCGCGAGCGGTACCTTCAGCAGGTACAGCGCGATCCCGACCATCACGGCGTTCGTCGCCGCCACGATGATCACACCGCGGGCGTAACCGGAGAAGGTCCGCCACGCCGCCCGCCCGGCCCGATCCCAGGTGGAGCGCGAGTCCTCGGGGATCTGGGTGTTGAACCAGCGCCACATCTGCTCGCCCGAATGCGTGAAGAAGATCGAGCAGAACACCGCCAGCGCCAGCACGGTCAGGATCTCCACCGCCCGGCTCGCCCCGCTCAGCGCCTGGCTGATCAGCGTGGAGCGGTGCGCGGAGATGAACGCGGTGACCTTGCCCTGCAGGCCGGACAGCGCCGAGGGGTTGACCCGGAACGGCGGCCCCTCCAGCCAGTGCTCGATCCGGCTCAGGCCCCCGCTGAACTCGGTGCCGAGCCGGTCGGACTCGTTGGCGACCGTGGTGCCGACGAAGGTCAGGATCCCGGCGAGCACCAGCAGGCTGCCGAGCATCGCGATCAGGACGGACAGCGGCCGCGGCAGCCGCCTGGACATCGCGTTGACCGAGGGTCGCAGCAGCGCGGCGAACACCAGCGCCAGGAACACCGCGATGCCGACCAGCTCGAACCGCAGCAGCAGGATGTACGCCACGTACACCGCCGCGCCGACCACGAGCACTCGCCACGAGTAGGCCGCCGCCGTGCGCAGCCTGAGGTTCACCGCCGCCGAGGCGTCGGCCTCGGCGACCAGGTCCCGCAGCCGGGTCGTGTTGCGCGTACGGGGCGGGTTGCGCGTCCCGGCGATCTGGCCCGCCGAGCGCGGCCGCTCGCCCACGCGCGGACGACGCGACCGGCTGCTCACCAGGGCACCGCCACTTCCTCATCCGTCGTCGTCCGCCCGGACCTCGGACACCCGATCCGCCCCGGTAATTCCAGCCGTTCCAGCACTCACAGCCGTTCCAGTCGTACCGGCCGTTCTAGCAATTCCAATACTTACAACCGTTCCAGCCGCTCCGGCCGTATTCAAAGCAAGGATCCCGGCGGCTCCAGGCCATGTATCCCCGCAGCCCGGGTCCAAACCGAGAACGTCCCGCTACGGCTCGCCGTCCTGCCGTTCCGCCGCTGCTGACCATGATATCCCGTCTCGGCCCGATATCAGCGGTCATATTTACGTATCTACATTCCCTGAATGCCTTAAATACCCTGAATGCCCATGCTCGACCAGGACCGCTCAGCCGAACGAGATGGTGCCGATATCCCGCGCCTGCACCACGTTCCCGTGCACGGTCGCCCCGCCGCTGATCACGTTCGTCGTCACGCCGCCCTCCACCGACACCGAGCGAGCCTGCTCCAGCCACTCGCGCAGCGCGCCTTCGAACCCTGCATCGCCCTTCGCGAGCGTGACCAACTCGGCGCTCAGATCGATCACCGCGCCCGGGTCCGGCACGGCCACCGTCCCGGCTCCGCCCGGAGCCAGCTGCGCCGCCGCGTCCGCGACCGCCGCCCGCTCCGGGAAGGCCGTGCGCACCAGCCGGACCAGGCCGGCCCACGCGCCGCGGGCCGCCTCGGTCGCTGCCTCGCCGAGGAACTTGTTCAGCGCGCCCGCGACCACCGACACCGTCAACGGATCCATCCGCCCGCTCCTCACCGGAAATCCTCGCCCACCCGCACCGGACCGTGCCAGGATAGCCAGCCGCCGCAGTGGCCGAGACGATTCACTACCAGGGCAGCGGCTCCGCGGCGAGTTGCTCGGCGTACAGGGCGCGCAGCGCCGCCAGCACGTCTGCCGGCAGGTCCTCGTCGGCGGCCTGCAGATTCGCCTTGAGCTGCGCCACGCTCTTCGAGCCCGGGATCACGGTCGAGACACCCGAGTTCGCGAGGGTGAAGCGCAGCGCGGTCTGCACCGCGGTCCAGCCCTGCGGTACCAGCTCCAGGAACCGGCCGGTCAGCGCGGCCCGCCGACGCACCTCCTCGGGGCTCCACCGTGCACGGACGTCCGAGAACGTCGCCGTCGCGTCGTACTGCCCGGCCAGCCAGCCCGACTCCAGCGCGACCTTCACCACGCTGCCCACCCCGGCGGCCCCGGCCCGCTCGGTCGCCTCCCAGGTCTCCTGGTGGAAGGCCGAGAGGTAGACCTCCAGGGCGGTGGTGCCCGTGGTGTCGAGCACCGTGTCGATCTCCTCCGGCCAGTCCAGCGACGCCCCGTACGCCCTGATCAGGCCCTCCTGCTTGAGTTCCTCGAAGATCCCGTAGTGTGCGGCGATCCGCCCGTCGTACAGCTCGCGCGGCGGGCTGTGCATCAGCACGATGTCGAGCACGTCCGTCTGGAGCGCCCGCAGGCTGCGCTCGACCGAGCCGCGCACCGCCTCCGGCGAGAAGTCGGGACCGTCCGGGTTGTGGCCGAACTTGGTGCACAGCACCACGCCGTCCCGGTGTCCGTGCAACCCGCGGCCCAGCAGCCGCTCGCTGTGCCCGCCCGCGTAGCCGGGGGCGGTGTCGAAGAAGGTCACCCCGGACTCCAACGCCGCGCCCACGATGGCCAGCGACTCGGCCTCGTCCGGGCCGCCCGCCCAATCGGTCCGATTCCCCAGCTGCCAGGCGCCGAGCCCAAGCTCACTGACCGTCAGCCCGGTCGCGCCGAACTCCCGATACCTCATGCCTGACGCTCCTCGTTCTCCCGCAGCGCGAGCACGCCCCGGTAGTAGTCGAGCTTGTGCTGGATCGCCGCGAGCTTCTGCCGCAGCGTGTCGATCTCGGCCTCGACCTGGCGGCCGTGCGCGCTGAGAAGGTCCGCCCGCTCGGCGACCGTGTGCTCCCCGTCCCGGCACAGTTCGGCGAACTCGCGCATCCGGTCGACCGGCATGCCAGTGTCGCGCAGGCAGGAGACGAAGTCGAGCCAGCCGACATCCTCGTCCCGGTAGCGGCGTTGACCGCCCACTGTGCGCTCGACCGGTGCGATCAGGCCGAGGCGCTCGTAGTACCGCAAGGTGTCGATGCTGAAGCCGGTACGTGCCGACACCTCACCGACCGAATACGTAGTAGTCGCGCTCATACACAGCAGTCTGCGACCTGGAGTGCGCTCCAGGTCAAGCAGACTGCTGTTTCTAATTATTCGTGCCTATTGGTAGTTATTTGTGCCTACCGGATTTACCCCACGCCCGGGCGCGGGAACGCCTCGGCCGCGACCAGCCCGTCGCGTACCGCTTCGCGCTGTACCGCATGGATGGTGCGTCCGTGCAGGTCGGAGATCCGTTGCCAGCCGAAGCCCGAGTCGACCTCGGCCGCCAACTTGCCGCGCTCGTCCTCCGACCAGCGGGTGTGCGAGTTCGGATACTGCTTGCGCCGCGATCGCAGCCACTCGCCGAAGGTCGGCCGGTCCACGAACCAGGTCAGCGCCCGGAAATAGCGCCGGTCCAGCTTGAACACGACCTCCTCGGCGCACAGGAAGACCAGCGCCTCCTCGTCCACCGCGACCCGGTCGGCGCGCAGCACCAGCTCGCCCTCGGTCAGTGACACGCCGCGCGGCCCGCGGGTGTCCTGGGGCGCGGTCAGCCGTACGCGCACCCATCCGGCCTTCGTCGCCGTTCCTCGTCCATCGCCCTCGAAGCTCTTGTCGGACACGGAGCAACCCTCCCCGGTGGTTCATTCGTGTTGACGGGTTATACCTACCCGTCACCGTGTTCGAACAAACGTTCCGAAGAGCGAAAAAACGGCTCCTGGCCTGCGAAATCAGCGTGCTGCAAGTCCCATCAGCAGCAGCTTCCACACGGGTTCGAAGGAGTCCGCGACCGGCTCCGCGGCCCACTCCGCGGCGTGCGCCGGATGGTGGAACCAGGTCGTCGCGTCCCACACCCCGCGGGCGGTCTCGGCCGGGTCCCCGGGCGCGAACTCGCCACGCTCCACGCCGTCCGCCAGGATCCGGCCGAGGTGCCCGTTGAGCTCGGTCACGTGCGCGATGATGACCGCCCGCGCGTCGGCCGCCATCAGGGCGTACGCGGCGAACAGGTCGGGATCGTCGCGCGCCTTGTCGCGCTTGAAGGTGATCAGTGTGATGAACCACCGTCGCAGCCGGTCCGTGGCGGGCGAGTCCTCGGCTGCGATGGCGGCGAGCGGCGGGCTCATCCGGGAGAGCCAGCGTTCGAGCACGGCGTCCCGCAACTCGGCCTTCGACGCGAAGTGCCGGTACACGGTGCCGTGGCTGACCCCGAGCGCCCGCGCGACGTCCACCACGGTGGTCTTGGCCGGGCCGAAGCGGCGCAGCGCCTCCTCCGCCGTGTCGAGCACCCGGTCCCGGGTCAGCGCCTCCGACGCCATCGCAAAGCCCTCCTTCTCCACTTGCCGTGTGTCAGTTGCCGCGCCGCGGTCCGATCCCGTCGCCCGCTCACTTCTCGCTGTCGAGGCCCGCCATCAGCTCCGCAGCGTATCGGTCGCCACTCACCGAGCCGGCCGGCACCGCCGCCTCGATCTGCGCGAGGTCCGCCGGCGTCAACTGCACGTCCAGCGAGCCCAGCGCCTCGGCCAGCCGGTCCCTGCGACGCGCGCCGACCAGCGGGACGATCAGCTCGTCCTGCGCCGCGACCCACGCGATCGCCAGCTGGGCCACGGTCACGCCCTTGTGCTCCGCGACCTTGCGCAGCGCCTCGACCAAGCCCAGGTTGCGGTCCAGGTTCTCGCCCTGGAAGCGCGGCGAGTGGGCCCGGAAGTCGCCCGGACCCGACATGCTGTTCGCGTTCCAGTGCCCGGACAGCAGCCCGCGTGAGAGCACTCCGTACGCGGTGATCCCGATGCCCAGCTCGCGCACTGTCGGCAGGATCCGCGCCTCGATGCCACGCGAGAAGAGCGCGTACTCGATCTGCAGGTCGGTGACGGGGTGCACGGCGTGCGCGCGGCGAATCGTCTCCGCGCCGACCTCCGAGAGGCCGAGGTGCCGCACGTACCCGGCCTCGATCAGCTCCTTGATCGCGCCGACCGTCTCCTCGATCGGCACGTCCGGGTCCAGCCGCGCCGGACGGTAGATGTCCACGTAGTCGGTGCCCAGCCGGCGCAGCGAGTAGGAGAGCCAGGTCTTCACCGCGTTCGGCCGCGCGTCAACGCCGAGCCACGAGCCGTCCGGCCCGCGCAGCGACCCGAACTTCACGCTGATCAGGTAGTCCTCGCGGGGCCGGCCGCGGACCGCCGAGCGCAGCAGCATCTCGTTGTCGCCCATGCCGTAGAAGTCGCCGGTGTCCAGCAAGGTCACGCCGGCGTCGAGGGCGGCGTGGATGGTGGCGACCGACTCGGCCTCGTCGGCCGGGCCGTAGAGCGCCGACATGCCCATCAGGCCGAGGCCGAGGGCAGTCGTCTCGGGTCCGTTCGTGCCCAGGTGGCGCTTGTTCATGGTGATCACTCCAGCTTCCGGGTACGCCCTCGCGCACCCTGCTCCACCACTCTACAACTATCGACTGACAGATTTCAATATCTGTCATTCCGATCACCACGAACGACAAAAGGGCCCCGCAGCAGTTGCTGCGAGGCCCCTTGTCAGAGCTCTGTGTTCTGCACGCCGCGGCGGCTGCGGATCGGTCTGACAAGATGTCGTCGCGATCCGCACCACCACACTGCCCTAACTCGTCTTACGACGAGCAACCGGCAACGAGTAACGCGCTACTAGCGTGCGTCGCCGTCACGGCTGGTGTGCCGCGGCTGCGTGCCACGGTCCCAGTCGGTACGCGGCCGCGCGCCGGCAGCGCCGCCACCGCGACGGTCGTCGCGGCCGAAGCGGTCGTTGTGCGCCGGACGGTCCGTGCCACGGTTGCGGTCGAAGCCGCCGCGGCTCTCAGTGCCGGTGCCGCGGTCCTTGTTGAAGCCGCGGTTCTCGAAGGTGCGCGGTGCGCCCGTCCCACGGTTTGCGAAGCCGCGGTTCTCCGGGCTGCGACCCTCGGTGCCACGGTTGTCCGTGCCACGACCCTCCGCACCACGGCTGTCCGCACTGCGGTTGTCGGTGCCACGGCTGTCCGTGCCGCGACCCTCGTACGGGCGTCCGGAGGGAGCGCCGCGCCAGCTGTCGCGGTTGCCGTACCGCTGCTCGCCATCGCGCCGCTCGGGCGGGGCGCCGCGACGGTCGTCACGGTTGAACCGCTCGCCGCCTTCACGCGTCCGGTCGAAGCTGCGGCCCTGGTACCCGCCACGAGCATCGGCAGTGCGCGGCCCGGACCCGCGGTTCTCAAAACCACGGTTCTCGGTCCCACGCTTCTCGAACCCACGGCTCTCGGTGCTGCGTGCCCCGGTGCCACGGTCCTCGAAGGTGCGACCCTCCGTGCCACGCCCTTCGGCGCCACGAGTCTCAGTGCCGCGCGTCTCGGTGCCACGAGCACGGTCGAAGGTGCGCGCGTCGCGCCCCTCGTAACCGCGCCGCTCGAAGCTGCGGCCCTCGCCGGCGCCGCGGTTCTCGTACCCGCCGCCGGTGCGTGCGCCGCTCGCGCCGCGGTTCTCGTAGCCGCCACGACCCTCGTAGCCGCGCCGCTCGAACGAGCCGCCGCCGCGCCGGGCGTCCCGGTCGCGGCTGAAGCGGTCGCCGTCACGGCGCTCGCCGAAGCGCGGGGTGCGCTCCCGCTCCCGGACCGGCATGGTGAACGGCGACACGTCGCCGGGCTCCGGCACCTCGCGCGCGCCGGTCAGCTCGGCCAGCGCGGTGCTCGCCGACTCCCAGCGGCCGCCGACGCCGAGCGGGGCCGCGTCGAGCTCCTCGGCGGTGACCCCGGCGTCGTTCATCATCCGCTGCGCCTGCTTGCGCTGCTTCGGCAGGACCAGCGAGGCGACCACGCCGGCGTGCCCGGCCCGCGCCGTGCGCCCGGCCCGGTGCAGGTAGTCCTTCGAGTCGCGCGGCGGGTCGAGGTGCACGACCAGGTCGATGCCGTCCACGTGGATGCCGCGCGCCGCGACGTCCGTGGCGATCAGGATCGGGGTGCGGCCGTCCTTGAAGTCCTCAAGGGTCTTCGTGCGTGCCACCTGCGTCATGCCGCCGTGCAGGCCGGCCGCGGGCAGACCGCGCTCGCGCAGCTGCTCCATCACCCGGTCCACCGCCATCTGGGTCCGCACGAAGAAGATCGAGCGGGCCTCGGCCTTGTCGCCCTCGGCCGCGTGCCGCCCCGCGATCTGCGCGGCGACCTTGGCCTTGTGCTGCGGGGCGACCATCAGCAGGTGGTGGCTCATCGTCGTGACCGAGCCAGCCTGCGGGTCCACCTCGTGCAGCATCGGGTCGTTCATGTACTTCTTGACGATCTGTTCCACCGCGCCGTCCAGGGTGGCCGAGAACAGCAGCCGCTGGCCGCCTTCCGCCACCTGGTCCATCAGCTCGCAGACATGGGGCAGGAAGCCCATGTCGCACATCTGGTCGGCCTCGTCGAGGATCGCCATGTCCACGTCGCCGAGCTCGCACTCGCCCCGCTCGATCAGGTCGGAGAGCCGACCCGGGGTGGCGACCAGAAGCTCGACGCCGTAACGCAGGCCGTCGATCTGCTTACGCATCGGCGCACCGCCGTAGACCGAGCGGATCCGCAGCCGAAGCGCACGGGCGTACGGACGCAGCGCGTCCTCGACCTGCATCGCCAGCTCACGGGTCGGCACCAGCACGAGCGCCAGCGGACGGCGCGGCTTGGCCCGCAGTCCCTCGAGGCGGGCGAGCGTGGGCAGCCCGAACGCGAGCGTCTTGCCGGAACCGGTACGGCCCCGACCCAGCACGTCACGGCCGATCAGCGCGTCCGGAATGGTGGCGGCCTGGATCGGGAACGCGGTGGTGACCCCGGCCTCGTTCAGCACGCCGAGCAGCGGGGCCGGCAGCTCGAGCGAGGCGAAGGTGACCTCGGTGCCGGTGTCCAGAACGAACGCGGCCTCCTCGGTCTCCTCGGCGTCCTGGGTCTCCTCAGCGCCCTGCGCGTCTACGTGTGCTGCTACGTCTACGTTGTTCTCTTCTGCGTCCCCGGCGAGATCGGCTTCGACGTCAGCGTCGATGTCGTCGTCGGTGGCGGCGTCGACTTCAGCGTCGAGACCGGTGTCGATGGTGGTGTCAATGTCAGTGCCGAGCAGCTCGGCATCGGCGGCAGTCTGCGCCGCAGCGGCCGCGTCGAAAGCGGCAGTCGTCGTGGTGTCCACGGACATGGTGGTGCGTGACCTCCTGGTCAAACGGCACGTGCCAAGGAGGCTGCAGGGAACGCTGGATGCGCGCCGCCGAGCCAATCACAAGTACGGGCCCTATTTCGGGGCAATGCCGCGCCTGTGTTGGCCTGTAGTCTCGGCCGAAGAGTTTCCCTCTATACGTGCGGCCCGGAAGTACGCCAGGAAGGCGGGTTCCGGACACCAGGGAGTGCGCGGGCATCACATGAGTACCGAGCAAGCATACCCGGGCGCCGCCCCCGCAACGAAACCAGCAGCTCAGGCGCCGTAGCGGAGTCGATATTCGTCGTGTGCCCGGCTGCCTCGCGCCGATTTTCGGTCGAGCATCTGGCTAGGGTGGCGGGGTGGACGATCTCGATATCCGGCTGCTGCGATCGTTCCTGGTCGTCGCGCAGGAGGGCACCATCACCCGCGCGGCGGCGCGGCTGCACATCGCGCAGCAGGCATTGTCCGCACAGGTGCAACAGCTCGAGCGGGCCGTGGGTGCGACATTGCTGGTGCGGACCTCGCGCGGAGTGCGGCTGACCAGCGCGGGGGACGAGCTGGTGTACGGGGCCAAGCCGCTGCTCGCCGATTTCGACGCACTGGCCGAGCGGGTCAGGGCGACCGGACAGGGCCGGATCGGGCGGTTGCGGCTGGTCTGCAAGCCGCATGCGACCGCCGAATTCGCGCTCGACGTCGTGCGTGCGATGGAGAGTGCGGTGCCGGGGATCGACCTGTCGCTGGTGACGGTCTCCACCCTGCCTGAGGAGTTGGCCGCGCTGGCGCAGGGCGCGGCGGACGCCTCGTTCCTGTGGGTGCCGACCGGCGACGCGCGGCTGCTCCACGCGAAGGTGCGCCGCGATTCCCGCGTGGTGGCGCTCGCGTCGGGTCACCCGCTGGCCGCGCGTACGTCGGTCTCGCTCGCCGAACTGGCTGACGACCCGGTGATCGTGCCGGAGGTGATCGTGTCCGAGGATGTGGTGCGGCACTGGTTGGCCGAGCCGCGTCCCGGGGGTCGGCCAGCGGTGCGCGGTCCGGCCGCGCACCGCATCGAGGACCGGCTGATGCTCGTAGCACGCGGCCGCGGGGTGTGGTTCGCCCCGGAGCCGCTGGCCCGATACTTCCCGTTGCCGGGGATCAGCTGGGTGCCCGTGGAGGACGTGGCCCCCTCGTACCTCGCGGTCGTCTGGCTGCCCGGGGCGCCCGAGACACTGATCGCCCGGCTGGTCGAGCAGGTTCGAGCGCTGACCGGATGGCAGGCGGAGGACGGGCAACGCAGCGCGCAGTAGGGGCAAGAACGCAGTAAGGCCATAGGTCATACGCCGCGCTGGCCTCATGCCTCAGAACATGGCGCCGTTGGCGCGTACGGTCTGTCCGCTTACCCATCCGGAGTCGGCGCCGGCCAGGAAACCGACCACCGGCGCGATGTCCTGCGGGGCGCCGAGCCGTCCTCGCGGGCTGTGGTGGGTGGCGGCGGCGACCGCGTCGGGGGTCTCGGCGGCGTGACAGAAGGAGTCGTCGATGGGACCGGGCGCCACCGCGTTGACCGTGATCCCGCGCGATCCCAGTTCCTTCGAGGCGGCCAGCACCATCCGCTCCACCGCCGCCTTCGAGCCCGAGTAGACCCCGTACGGCCCGGTCATCACGGAGGTCAGCGTCGTGGACAACACCACGTAGCGCCCGCCGTCGGCCAGACGCCGCGCAGCCGCGCGCAGGGTGTAGAAGGCACTGCGAGTGTTGAGGTTGATCAGGTGCTCGAAGTCCTCGTCGGTGAACTCGGCAATCGGCTTCTTGATGACCGCGCCGGGCACGTGCACCACGATGTCGATCCTGCCGTGCCTGGTCACGACTCCGGAGAACAGCGCCTCGACGTCCGCGGAGACGGTCGCGTCGGACCTGACCGCCTCCGCCGTCACGCCGTGTTTCTCCAGCGCGCCGAGGGTGCGCTCGGCCTCGTCGTCTGAACTCAGGTAACTGATGACAGTGGTCGCGCCCCGTGAGGCGAGGTTCTCGGCGATCGCCGCGCCCATGTTGCGCGCGCCGCCGATGACCAGCGCCACCTTGCCGTCCAGGTCACGCACGGGAGCCGCGCTTGCGTCGATGGTCATGATCAGATTCCTTACGTCATCGCGGGTACGGCGCCGCCGACCTGCGGCCCGGAGCAATCCTCCAATCGCCACAAGCCGGCGGGGAAACATCAGATCCCGGTGACAGCCACAAGCCGCGCTTGTGGCTGACCCCGCTCTGATGGTCGCCACCCGGCCGTCCGGCATCGTGCGCGCCATCAGGTCGCGTGCATGACGGCGCGCACGACACCACACGGACACGACAACACGAATGACGCCGCGCTGTGGCGAAGACAAATCAAGCCGGACGTCCTCCTCCGGCCCGGGCCCACGTCCAGGCGTAGCCCGGGTCCTCGCACGCAGCTGCCGCCGCGCCGAGTTCCAGGGGCCGGAACGTGTCCACCATCACGGCCAACTCGTCGAAGGACTCTGCTCCGAGCGAACGCTCGACCGCGCCGGGCTGCGGCCCGTGGGTCAATCCCGCCGGGTGCAGCGAGATCGAGCCCTGACCGATGCCCGAGCCCTTGCGCGCCTCGTAGTTCCCGCCGGTGTAGAACAGCACCTCGTCCGAGTCCACGTTGTGGTGGTTGTACGGCACCGGGATCGCCTGCGGGTGGTAGTCCACCTTCCGGGGCACGAACGAGCAGATCACGAAGTTGGGGCCCTCGAAGGTCTGGTGCACCGGCGGCGGCTGGTGCACCCGGCCCGTGATCGGTTCGAAGTCCCCGATGTTGAACGCGTACGGGTACAGACACCCGTCCCAGCCCACGACGTCGAACGGGTGCCGCGCGTACGTCACCCGCGACCCGCCCGCCCGGTGCCGCACCAGGACCTCGACCCCTGAGGTTCCTGAACCGGTCGTGTTCCCCGGGGTGGCTGGGTCACTGTGGGCACCGAAGTCGTCGGCCAGCAGCGGCTCGGTCGGTCCGCGCAGATCCCGCTCGCAGTACGGCGAGGACTCCAGGTGCTGACCCTTCGCCGACAGGTAGCGCTTTGGCGGACCGAGGTGGCCGGTCGCCTCGATCGTCAGCAGCCGCAGTGGATCGGGTCCCTTGGGCAGCCAGCGGTGGATCGTCGAGGTCGGGATCACCACGTAGTCGCCCGCGCCCACGGACAGTGCGCCGAAGCTCGTCTCGACCACGCCCGTGCCCGCTTCGACGTACACGCACTCGTCGCCCACCGCGTTGCGGTACAGCGGTGAGGCCGTCGTCGCCGCCACGTACCCAATCCGCACGTCGCCGTTGCCCAGCAGCAACTGCCGCCCGGTGACTGCGTCCGCCGGACCGGAGTCCAGCTTGTGCGTCACCAGATGCCGGGGGAGCAGCGGCCGGTTCGCCGTGGTGGGCGTGTCCCCGGGCGTCTCCCACTCCGCCGAGTCGAGGATCGCCGTCGGCGGATGTCGGTGGTACAGCAGCGCCGACTCGGCCGAGAAGCCCTCGACCCCCATCAGCTCCTCCGCGTACAACCCGCCGTCAGGCCGGTGGAACTGGGTGTGCCGCTTGCGGGGGATCTGCCCCACGGCCCGGTAGAAAGGCATCGTCGCCTCCTGCGTCCACGCGGATCCGTCCTCCGCCCCCGCCGGGCCCGCAGTTGTGCGCTGTGACGCTGTCGCGTTGCGGCGCTGCGGGCCGGCCGAGTCGGCACCGGGACTCGTGTTCTATTATCGGACGATCGTGTCCGTCTCTTTGACAATCCGCCATCGCGGCGCCCGCTGTCAAGCCGAAGCGCCGTCCCGGCGCACAGGTCCGGCTCACCGTCCGATCGCGTCCCATCGGTCCACGACGATCCGCCCGGTTCGTCCGGCTCACCGCACCCGTCCGTCGGTGACGATCCGCCCAGCTCACCATCCGATCGCGCCCGCCAGTCCACGACGATCCGCCCGGCTCGTCCGGCTCACCGCACCCGTCCGTCCACGACAACCCGCCCGGCTCACCACCCGATCGCGCCCGCCAGTCCACGACGATCCGCCCGGCTCGTCCAGCTGACCGTGCCTGCCGGTCCGCGACGATCCGCCTGGTTCGTCCGGCCGATCGCGCTCATCCGTCTACGACGATCCGCCCGGTTCCCGATTGATCAGTCGGTCGTCCGGCTGATCGCCGCCACGCCGCGCCGTGCCCCCGCCGCGCCGCGCCGCGCCGCGCGGCGTCGGTCGTCGTCCGCACGTGACAGCCCGGACGCGCCTGCCCGGACGCCATCGCCTGGCGGCGGCTGGCGAATTCATGGACGGCTCGGCCATGATCTACTGCACCACGATCGTACGGAAGGTTTACCGCATGGCGCGCAGCTGGCTCGAGATCCCCGCCGACTCGGGGTTCGGCCTGAGCAACCTGCCCTACGGTGTCATCACCTACGCCGACACGCCACGCCAGCCCGCGGTGGCCGTCGGCCGGTACGTCCTCCCGCTCGGCGCGGCCGCCGAGGCAGGACTCTTCGACGGGGTCGTCGCCGACCCCTTCGACATGCTCGCCGCCGACACGCTCAACCCGTTCATGTCGGCCGGGCCGCGCGCCTGGCGGGCCGTCCGCTCCCGCATCATCGATCTCTTCGAAACCCGCGCCCACGCCGCCGCCGTGCAGCCGCTGCTGCTCCCGTTGCCCCGCGTGCACCACCACCTGCCCTTCACCGTCGCCGACTACGCCGACTTCTACTCCTCGCGCCATCACGCGGAGAACCTCGGCCGGATCTTCCGCCCGGACAGCGAGCCGCTGCTGCCGAACTGGACCCACCTGCCGGTGGGTTACCACGGCCGGGCCGGCTCCGTCGTCGTCTCCGGAACCCCCGTCACCCGGCCACACGGGCAACGCATCCCGTCCAACGACACCGAACCCGTATTCGGCCCGACCATCCGCCTCGACCTTGAAGCGGAGGTCGGTTTCATTGTCGGAGTGCCGACGCGAATCGGTCAAACAGTGCCTGTGGATAACTTTTCGGACCATGTCTTCGGGGTCGTACTCGTGAACGACTGGTCCGCCCGGGACATCCAGTCCTGGGAGTACCAGCCGCTCGGACCGTTCCTCGGCAAGTCCTTCGCCACCTCGGTCTCGCCCTGGGTCGTGCCGCTCGAGGCCCTCACCGAGGCGCACCTGGCCCCGCCCCGCCAGGACCCCGCCCCGCTGCCGTATCTGCTCGGCGACCACTGGGGCTTCGACCTGCGCATGCGCGTGGAGCTCAACGGCACCGCGATCAGCGAGCCGCCCTTCTCCGCCCAGTACTGGACCCCCGCCCAGCAACTCGCGCACCTCACCAGCAACGGCGCCCCGCTGCGCACCGGGGACCTGTTCGCCTCCGGGACCGTCTCAGGCCCCGAACCCGCGCAGCGCGGCTCGCTGATCGAGCTGACCTGGAACGGCAGCTACCCGCTGCAGCTCGGCGACGGCTCCACCCGCACCTTCCTCGCCGACGGCGACACCGTCTCGATCAGCGCGACCGCCCCCGGCCCGGCCGGGTCCCGGATCGATTTCGGCTCCGTCACGGGCACGATCCAGTCCCGGTAAGAATGCCGCGATCGCCAGGGTCGCCACGGCTGGCGAGACTGCCGGGGCCGGCGAGAACGGTGAGGTCAGCGAGGCCGCCGGCGTCGGCGACACGCTGAAGCCCCGGGGCGAAGTCGAGCGCGAACCCGGAGCCGACACCGGCGTTCCGGCCCGCGGCCGCCGCGACCCCAGTACGCTTTGGGGAAGCAGGGGAACCCACATACCTCCGGAAATCGACCGAACGGCCGGTGGCCTACCGCGCCGTACCGCGTCATTCACCGGTCCGGAGAGTGGGCGGGAAGGAGGCGGGCCGAACATGGCAACCACCGGTGCCGAACGGGCGGTGTCCCGCGGCCGGATTCCCGGCATGCGGCGCAAACGCGAGGAACCCGACCTGCTGGCCGCCTTCGTGGCCCGCGGCTTCGCCGTGGTACCGGCCGCCGCGCCGCGCGGTCCGGGCTGTTCCTGCAGCCGCGTCGGCTGTCCCAGCCCGGGGGCGCATCCGCTCTCCTACGGCTGGCAGACCGAGGCCAGCGCCGATCCGGCCCAGCTCGACCTGTGGCGGACCCGGCTGCCGGGCGTGAACTTCGCCGGTCCCACCGGCCGCACCCACGACGTGCTCGACGTGCCGATCTCCGCCGGGCGCATCGCGTTCCGCTCGCTGACCTCGGCCACGGAGCCGCTCGGACCCGTCGCCGTCTCCGCCTCCGGGGACCGCTGCCTGTTCTTCACCACGGCCCGCCCCGGCGGCGAGGAGGACCTCGCCACGGACGAGTGGTGGCACTGCGACCTCGACGCCGCCCCCGAGACCGACCACGGCGGCCCCGGCCTGCGCTGGCACACCCGCGGCTCCTACGTCCTGGTACCGCCGGCCCGCGCGGTCAACGGGGGCCGCGCCCGCTGGATCCACGAGCCCGAGGGCCCGCTGCCCGACCCGCTGCGCCTGCTCGGTGCACTCGCGGACGCCTGCGAGGCGGTCGCGGTGACCGAGGAGCCTACGGAATGGTGAGCAGCTCCGCGCCGTCCTCGGTGACGACCATCATGTGCTCGAACTGAGCGGTCAGCTTCCCGTCCGCGGTCACCGCGGTCCAGTTGTCCGCCCACATCCGGTGCTCGATCGTGCCGAGGGTCAGCATCGGCTCGATGGTGAACGTCATCCCCGGCTCCAGCAGCGCGGTGGCCCGCGGATCGTCGTAGTGCGGGACGATCAGGCCGCTGTGGAACGAGGTCGAGATGCCGTGGCCGGTGAACACCCGCACCACGCCGTACCCGAAGCGCCTCGCGTACGACTCGATGACCCGCCCGATCACGTTGATCTGCCGGCCCGGCCGCACCGCCTTGACCGCCCGGTCCAGCGCTTCGCGGGTGCGCTCGACCAGCAGGTGCGCCTCCTCGGACACCTCGCCGACCTCGAAGGTCGCGTTGTTGTCGCCGTGCACCCCGTTGATGAACGCGGTGATGTCGACGTTGACGATGTCCCCGTCGTTCAGCACGGTCGAGTCCGGGATGCCGTGGCAGATCACCTCGTTGACCGACGTGCACAGCGACTTCGGGTAGCCCTTGTACCCGAGCGTCGACGGATAAGCCCCGTGGTCGCACATGAACTCGTGCCCGACCCGGTCCAGCTCGTCCGTGGTGACCCCCGGCTTGACCGCCTCGCCGACCTCGACCAGCGCCTGTGCGGCGATCCGCCCGGCGATCCGCATCTTCTCGATCGTCTCCGCCGACTGCACGTCGGACCCGGTGAACGGCGCCGGCGCCGGCTTGCCGACGTACTCCGGGCGGACGATCTGCAGGGGCACGGAACGGGTCGGCGAGAGTGTGCCGGGTACCAGGGAAGCCATGTAGACGAGTCTAAGACGTCGGCACCGGGCAGGAATCATCTGCCCTTAGGGCAACACAGCTATGAGAACGCAGCCAAGACAGCGCAGCCAAGACAATGCAGCCGCACGAACCCGACCCGCGGACACGCACTCCGGAGGCGATACACATGACCGACGAAGGACCGCAGTGGTACTACTGCCTGCGCCACCACACGGTGGAAGGGCCGGTGGGCTGTCGTGCCCAGGATCGACTCGGCCCCTACGACACCCGTGAGGAGGCCGAGAACGCCCTACAGAAGGTCAAGGAACGTAACGCGGCGTGGGAGCACAACGACCGCGACTGAGCAGTCCGGCTGCACGCACCGGACGTAGTCACCGACGCCTACGCCTAAACCGATATACCGACACCTACCAGCGCTCGACCCGCGGTCCGCTGACCGCCTCGATCCATCGGCCCAGCCACGCGCGCAGGCCGCCCGCCCCGGTGCGGGCGGTCGCCGCCGCGAGCGAGACCAGGTGCTGCGCGCTGTCGAAGGTCAGCGGCCCCGGCTGGTCCGGTACGGTCAGCGTCTCGTGCGCCAGGCCGCGCAGCTGGTCGGCGTTCTCGTCCAGCGTCAAGATCCGGGCCCCGCGCCGGCGGGCGTCCCCGATCCGCTCCAGCAGCGGGTCGGCCGGGTCGTGCTGCGCGACGACCAGCAGCGCCTCGCCGCGCCCCGTCGCCTCCAGCCGCTGCAGGCCGACCGCGAGGTGCGGGGGAGCGCCCGGCGGCGGATCGTGCCGCAGCAGCACCGGGGCCAGCTCGGGCAGATCAGCCCACTGTGACTCGTCGGTCAGGTGCGCCGCCAGGTGCCACGGCTCCTCGTCGGCGGGACCGGCCAGCAGCAGGCCGCCGACCCGGCGCGGGGCACGGCGCAGCGCGGACCCGAACTCGTCGCTCGCGTCCACCCAGTCGGTCTGCGTGCCGGTCGCGGCGAGCAGGTCGCGCAGCGCGGCCGCCTGGACTCTGTCCATGGAAGACATCGTGCCAGCCGACCGGCCGCGGCACAGGCCGGTGGCGTGAATAGGACGGATCGGGTGGCTCGTCCGCTCACCCGACCCGTCCTGTGCCGACCTCAGTGGAAGGTGTGCTCCGCCGCCGGGAACGCCCCGTTGACCACGTCCGAGGCGAACGCGCGCGCCGCGTCGCCGAGCACGGTACGCAGGTCGGCGTACTGCTTGGCGAAGCGCGGGGCCTTGCCCGCCGTCATTCCGGCCATGTCCGTCCACACCAGCACCTGCGCGTCGGTGCCCGCACCCGCGCCGATGCCGATCGTCGGGATGTTCAGCAGCTCGGTCACCCGGTTCGCCAGTTCCTCCGGAACCAGCTCCAGGACCACCGCGAACGCCCCGGCGGCTTCGACCGACTTGGCGTCCGCCAGCAGCCGCTCGGCCTCCTCGTCGCCGCGCCCCTGCACCCGGTAGCCGCCGAGCACGTTGACCGACTGCGGGGTCAGCCCGACGTGCGCCATGACCGGGATGCCGGCCTGCACGAGCGCCTCGACCTGGTGCACGACCCGGCGGCCGCCCTCCAGCTTCACCGCGCCCGCCCCGGCCTCCTTGAGGAAGCGGGTGGCGGTCTCCAGCGCCTGCCGCGCCGAGCCCTGGTACGAGCCGAACGGCAGGTCGGCCACGACCAGCGCGCGCTTGGTGCCGCGCACCACCGCCGAGGTCAGCGTGATCAGCTCGTCCACGGTCACCGGCACCGTGTTCGCGTACCCGAGGTGGTTGTCGGCGGCCGAGTCGCCGACCAGCAGGACCGGTATGCCCGCCTCGTCGAACACCCCGGCGGTCAGCGCGTCATAGGCGGTGAGCATCGGCCAGCGCTCGCCGCGCCGCTTGGCCAGGGCCAGGTCGCGCACCGTGATCCGGCGGCCGATGCCGTTCGAGCCCCCGTAGAGGGCGAGCTTGGGTTCGGCCGCGGCGGACTGCTCGGGCGCGGGCTGGGGGGTGGAAGACATGCCTGAATCTGACATGACAGTAAGACTCCTCGAAAAAGATCTCGTGGCGCCCCTGCGGGCGTCCCCGGACTTGTCTCGGATGTTCTCACTTCCCGGCCGCCGCCGCTAGCCGTCCGCGGCGGCCGGGATAGATCCAGCGCCGTGGCGGCCAACGTTCGCCCCGTTCGCCGTCCCAGGACGACATCTGGCTGCGTTGCGGGAACGCTCACGCACAAACCAGTGCGAGGGCGTCCCCGCGCCTTGCCATATGCCGCCCTGGAACGCCTCACTTGCGGGCGAACGTTGGCCGCCACGGCGCTAGTGCTCTCTAGTTCTTCC
>Ga0307507_10001971_pt1 | contig 44520 bp, 33 predicted proteins | sample 7_EM_MG_FD_207223 | JGI IMG/M metagenome (GOLD analysis project Ga0307507, IMG submission 207223) | Populus trichocarpa ectomycorrhiza microbial communities from riparian zone in the Pacific Northwest, United States - 7_EM | ecosystem: Host-associated > Plants > Roots > Unclassified | place... | reverse complement strand
TTTGTGGTTGCCGAACACTAGGCCAAACAAAAATAAAATTACTGAGGAAAATACGATAGTAAAAGTGGAAATACTATCGTATTTTTGGCATGCCGAACAGGGCCTAAATGGAGCAATAGATTTTATTTGTTAAAGTATTGATTACATTTGTTTTATTTGAGTTTCTTTCAGGAATTGTTTAGTGATTCTGGTAACCAGTGCTATGTTTGGTTTGCTTTGTTTGAGGATCATCACTTTACTCTCTAAACTTAAACTCCACTAGTCTGCAAATCGGCATTCAGTTGTTGTTGTTGTTGTCCATGAGCCTGAGATTAGACACCCTAGTTTTCCCGTGTTTCAAAATTCCATTGACAACGGAGAATTACCTCCCTTGTTCCGTACCATGAATTCATAGTATACCCTTGTGCTAACTCAAGTAAGCTATCCTAGTATTAAGCAACTATGATAGGTCTTCTTCGGATTTCATTTCCAGATTTCAAAATTGCGGTACGATACTATGATAGCTTTCACATTTCCCACTTCTGTAAAAGCTGTGGCTTCCTTTCTGTCAGTTAGGCTTTCTCGCCTATTTATTAGTTGACCCGAGTGCCGTCGGAGTTTCACCCATCATAAATTCCTATCTAGTACCCGGGTACAGTACTCTAATAGCTTGGTTACCCTGGGGGGGAAGAGAAGAGAAGGGAATGGATGGGGGAGGAGGGCTACAGAGGATACCCTCACATTCATAGGATAAAGAGCACACATAACGAGGGCATATATAAATGCGTATTATAACTGAGAAGGTCAAATCGGTAAGTTGGCTACGCTAGCCTGCCCTGGTTTCTTATGGGTTGGGGAAAGGATCCCCATCAGATCTTTGCAATTTTCAAGCATCTCACGTTTGTAGCCTTTCCCCGAACTTGGACTAAAGTATAATTACTACTATTATATCATACTTGAAGTTCAGGATACCAGACATAAGCCCCACAAATGCCCGCCGCCCTAGCAATCAATCACCCCTAAGCGTACATTCTCATCACAGACAACGTACGAAATAGCTATAGGAAAGTAAGCCTCATAGCTAGAATTACCCGGTAAAAATGGATAGAGATTTATTTAATTGACCACCCGTGGGCAAAAGGCTCATATAATAACGATACGTCCCCTCTCCAGGCTTATATTCCTCGTAAGTGTTACTGCTTCTTAGGAGACTCCAACCTGAAGCCCTGAGAAGATCAGAGACAATTTCTACTTCCTTCGTTAGACAGGCGGTGGCAAGCCGCCACATACGCTCACGAATTATAAATGGTGACCTCAAAGGTGTCAGATTGGAAAATAAGAACTTTCTCAGCGATGGGCCCCTAAAAACAACCCGCAAGGCGAGGGGGATTCAACCTGGCTAGGGAGGCCCGCCGGGGCCAGGAGCCTTCTTCTACCTAGCGAAAGCATCAGTATTGTTAGAAACTATAGCTTCTCTAGATCCGATTACCAGCGGTTGACCTCATTGTATACTTTTAGTAACTTATATGGATATTAGACCTCCGCTCTCGCAGAAATAGAGAAGCTGAACGGTACGGTAGTTCAATGGTGAATGAAAATATTTTACAACATGTGTGTCAGGTGCCACAACCCGAGTGACATTCTATGAGCCACAGTGAGTTGAGGCGAAGAGCCTGAAGATTCACTCCCCATGTTTATCGTGCAGAAAACAGGATAATATTTACCGGTATGACAAGTAAAGCGGATTCATGGTAGTGGGTTCGGTAGTCTCTAGCTTATTGCTTCCCGTGCTTTTTCAACTGCCGCCGGTGACGCGTTTCCCACAAATCATGTGTGACCCACTTCCTCCATCTACTGGTTTTGAGGCAAGCTCTCGATAAACAAACGATTCCCGGGCGATCTTCCGCTGTTAGTGTTTTAAAGATGGAGGTGTAAAAATGTCCGGTAGAGTACCGGTACCGGTACCTCGGCTGACATGATAACACCCTCGTACGGCAACCCCCCGAGCCATGTGTGAATCAAAACGATGGCTAAATTAGCCGTGGATAAGTCCCATGCATGCTGGAGGGCGGTGAGCCATGCGGGGTTGCGACTGTGGGGATTTTGATGGGAGGAACAGTAAATATATTGAGGCCACGGAATATTCCGGGCAATGGTTCTATGGTACTCGTACTGGGTTGCACCGAGCTAGGAATGAGGAAGTTCGAGGGGGCATGTGAAGCGCCAACATCGGACTTCTGCTCTACTCGCCTGGCCGGAATTAGTCATAGGTCACGTGAACTGTCGTCAAGTCACTGGACATGAAGCTCAGTTAGGTATCGTACCGTATTAGGTGCAATGCAGCGATCATCAGCATCGGAGCGGCATTCAAGAACCTCGGTTTCAAGCACTTCAGATCCGTTCATTTTCACAATGGATACTCCAATTTCAGTCAGATTCCCAACCTCAAGAACCCGCTCTCATCCTCCAGGTAATGTACCGGTACTTCTTCACAGTCCACGTGACCTATGACTAATTCCGGCGAGGTGAGTAGATGCATTGCAGGCACCTATAGCACTTGAACGCGATGGCTGACACGCCATTTCAATGCTTACAAAGGATTTTCAATAACGTGCTCAAACACTGATGGTTTGGCGCGGTCATGGGGTTTTGGTGCGGTGCAGACGATTGCAGCTCAAAAACATGTGTTGTATCAGCAGAGAGCTCTCACCATCTGCTGTCAGCTGTTTGTTTCGTTGCATGATCTGTGGATGTGGCTCAATCAAGTGCTAGATTAGGCCTCCTTTGTGGCTGGAGATGGGATGGAACAAAACTTTGACCTGGGCTGCGGTAAGTTACCCGGAGCTCTTCCATTCGAAAGTCGGCAGGACCATCTCATCTCGCAGCTTCTGTTTGGCTCACAAGCGGACCCAAAGCCTCACCCCATAATCGCCATCTTCTTGTCGGTTGAGGGCATTGCTTGATTTAGAAGTTAGCCGCTGGACAAACTTCCCGCGGCTCTCGCCTTTCAAGCGATTACACTTCGATTACACTTCGGTGCACCCATTGACTCATTGGTGGACAGTCATCTCAGGTCTTCGCACCCGAGTCCTTAAATAACCCTAAGCTGTCTCCCTCTGCCCCAGCTCATCATCCACCGCCAACTTCAAAACCTACAACCGATCCCCGAATAATAAAGATGTCCGCTTAGATACTGCCTAATTTCGACCAACTCGGCCAAAAGCTGACCCGTCACAAGCCTCGTTTGCTATCCTGTGCAAACTCCTTGAACCCTTCTTGCTGTTACTCAACTCGCAGAGCTTGGAAAGATACTTCAAACATGATTCCTCGGATACCAAAACTGTTTCGTATACACCAAACCCGTACATATACCCAATCCATTGTAATACTACACCTACTACTCCTCGCAGCCCTGATAGACACTACTCACATATTGCTTTGAAAGAGGCTGGCGAGACTTCGTCGAAATCCCACGGAGGAAACCGGAAACCGGAAACCGGAAAATCGCCAGGGGGAGAGAGCACAAAAGCTATAGCATAGCTAAAGGCGTCGTTTGCTTCTCGGTGAGCTTCTTTTCTACACAGTCCCCATCGCTGCTCCTTCTAATCCAATTCACCCCTGCCAGAACCCTACGTCGGCAAAAGCCCAACCCTCGGGAGCTTTCATTTACATACTCGCCCCGACGCTCGTCTATCTAGAGGCCAATCCCTCGATTACTGTCCATCATGTCTAGCATCTTTACTTTTAACCCGTCACCTCCTAAACCAGCCTCTCCTTGGGCAAATAACACCCCCGCTCATCCCACCCCATCCACGACACCGAAGCCTACAACCGGGTCGCCGGATCTGATCACTGATGATACTCCGGGACATTTGAGAACCAATAATAACTCGGGCAAGATCCGAAACCATTTCATAGAAGACAGTGAGAGAGAAGGGATTGTTACCACCAACGGGGAGACCGTAAAAGGCTTGGCCGCTGAGCCTCAAATGGGCGCTACTGAATACAAGCTGAGTCTTGTTAGAGGTGGAAAGAGTGAGGCGCGGTTGGACCAATTGGTAACTCAATTGCTCTGGAGGTTGCAACAGAGTAGCCCGTGCGTCACCTCCATCTCTAGAATTCAGGCCGTCATTGCTGATTTGTCCACAACTTTAGGTACCACGCCAACTCCCTTGCCACCAAGTCCCCAGAAGCGATCTCCTCACTGGTTCAAGAATCCCAAGGCGCACTCTACGAGATCGGAGTTGCCGATGATGGCAAACTTATCGGGCTGTGTGAGGAGGAACTCCAAGCATCTCTGGATACTTTACGCATAATGGCCGCAAAACTAGGATGTACAGTTAGGATACTTCGCAGAGAAACTGTCGGTACGGTCAACGAGCGCGATCTACGGCGTGCAGAAGGAAAGCAGGCCGAGCTTATGAAGGCTAAACAACGAAATCGGGAGCGGGCCGAGAAGGCCCTCCTTTTGGAGAAAGACCAGATGAACGGACAATGTGTGGAAGAGGAGGGCCCCTCAGGCTCTGAGGAGAGTTTCGGCATTCCCAAAGTTGGCGACCCGTTATGGGTCGTAGAAGCCTTTGTCCAACCGGGCCACGGACAAAATACCATACTTCGAGGGCTCGTTCCGGAACGAGAGGCGGTGCGGCCAGAAGGTAGAGGGAAGACCGAGCAACTTAGGATCACACTGACAGGGGCCACCACCTGTGGAAAAACCACCCTCTTGGGGACCTTAAGCACTGGCGAGCTTGACAATGGACGTGGGAAAAGTAGAATCTCACTGCTTCGCCATAGACACGAGTTGGCTTCCGGCATTACCTCGTCCGTGACGTGGGAGATCCTGGGTTATATGCCTGAGGATTCTAAAGCTGAGCTCAAGCCCACAAGCTGCAATAGGGGACCGCCGAGGTTAGTGAATTATGCATCGGGCAATGTATCCTCTTGGACGGACATACACGCAGCGGCAGATGGAGGAAGAATCGTTTTTCTGTCAGATTCTGCTGGCAATCCTAAATTCAGTAGAACCACCTTTAAATCGCTCATTGGGTGGGCACCGCATTATGCTGCTTTCCTTGTCGCAGCAAACGACGACGAGACTCCCGGTGCTGGAGAGAATGGGGAGAGGTCTTCGGGGTTGAGTAAGCCTAGCCTCGCCCACCTTGACCTTTGCTTAAAATTAGGCCTAAGAATGATCGTCATCTTCACGAAACGAGACCTAGGCACCAAGACGGGTTTGAAAAAAGTGTTTGCGAATTTGTTGACTATTTTAAAGCAAAATGGGAGGAAGCCTGCCACGCTCTCTACTAGCGCAAGTATCAAGGACGTCGTGAAGCTTGTGGAAGGCGACCCCGAGCACACGGTGCCAATTTTGTTTACCTCATCTGTTAATGGACAAGGGGTTGACCTACTTCACGAGCTGATGATGAGATTGCCAGTACCTAAGCCCCCTAAAGCACCGGCGGTGGAAAACGTTCTTAAGCCTTCACTTGGCGCCTGCTTGGCGGGCGACGCAGAAGGAATGCGGATAATCAAAGTAGACGAGGGAGAGCCGAAGGTTGCGATAGAGGAAGACGGTGGATTGTCCACATTGTTCCATCTCGAGGAAATCTATGGGTTTCAGCCCGCGCATGGTGCAGAGGATGGGACGGGAGGAGCTGTGGTTGGTGGGCATGTAAAGTATGGAAAGATCACTATAGACGACGAATTGTTGATCGGACCCTTCCCGCCAGTCGACCATGCCAGCAGCCCGCCATCGATCGAAGGGACTCCGGCTACCCCGACCCCCCATCCCCTACTATCACCATCCACTGGTCATTTGTCGGGGCTCTTGTCCAAGAGCCCAGACAGTGCTGACGAGAAGAGAGCCGCCTCTCCCAAGCGATCGGGACCAAAATTCACCCATGGTGACATTACTGGGAATAGCAATACGTCTGGCGAGGAATGGGAGTGGAAATTAGTAAAGGTTGTCTCCGTTCGCAGACTTAGGCTACCGGTGAATACTCTCTTCGCTGGTGAAGCTGGCACTCTCGGGATTATGCCTGTTGAGCAAGAACCCCATCTTGGCACGCCTCTCGCGGTCTCAGTATTGAATTTACAACTGCGTCTAAATGGGCTAGGTGGCGAGACGGAATCAAGGAATGGTGACGGCATCAAGATACACAATGGTTCCCCGGATACCCCGGCAAACGGCGCAAAGGCCGTAACGTTCGCGAGCTCTCCAACCGTTGCCCCGCCCCTTCTCTCAACGAAGCTTCGGAAGGGCATGGTAATCTTTAACCGCTCCTCATCCGCCGTGAGCTCCTGGCCACGGGCATACACCGGCTTTACAACCAATCTTGGCGATGAAGCCAATTCCCTTATCCCTGGCAGCAGCGTCGTCGTGTACATCGCTTCAATTCGCGCCATTGCAAGACTAATCTCTATCGAACCGCCACGGGTCAGGAGCGACGAGATATTCAGTCTCGATGACGAAGAGGAGATTAAGGAGGCGGAACACGTCGACCATGAAGGAACAAGGAAATTCATGTTTGAGTTTGATCATGCACGGGTAGAGTGGATTGAGGTGGGTGATAGAGTACTGATAGTTCCTGGCGGGGGAAAGAAGGGGCTGGACGCATTCGTGGGCCGGGTTGTTGAGAGACAGTTTTAGAATAGTGGTGAAGTCGCCAAGTATGTAGAATTGGTTGGTCATAACGAAATTGTTTTTTTGTGTTTTTTTTCGTTTTCTTTCTTTCTTTCCTTTGTCTTTGCAATTATTACAAGTTGTATTATCATTGTTGGCGTGTGTAGAGAGTTTACGCGGGAAGTGAAATTTGAGTATTAAATTTTTATTTATTTTTCAACAGAGTCTTGAGGCTTAACTAAGCGAGCTATTAATTTGAAGATGTTATGACTGCACTTGATGCGGGATGTGCGGGATGTGCCCGCACTATAAGGCCGCACTCGTACACGTACGCACCAGTGAAAGGACGCGCAAGCTAAGAAAATGTTTTCACACCCCTGTCTGTTTCTCTTTCTTTCCTTCCTGTTCTTTCTTGCTCATCTTCTTTCTTCTCTTATCCTCGCTTCTTCCTCATGTCTTTCCTTTCTTCAACACAACATAAAACAACTATGATCTTCATCTCCGCATAATACAAACATTGTATCTCCACATAAGCTGTTCCTCTCCGCTGCGTAAAACCCTAACCGTAATTCATTACCTCCGCATCGAATATTTTCAACAGACGACTGTAAGAAGTTTCGAGTGACGACATATGATGCCTAGTAATAATCGAAACTCTTGTGTGGCAAACATACGGTCACATTTCACAAGCGACTTGACCAAGTTTCACAAAGAAGAAGGGCGCAGGACATAAGACAATACCAAAATTTAATAAAGAAAGTCTTGAAATTTAGTTGGGATCAACTAACATGGCTTGACACTAACACCGACTTACAAAAGAAACCCCCCCGCGACACCTCCACACCCTCGTCTAATATTTCATACCTAACCTCCGCCCCTACCACGTCTATACCTCCAGTTATTCCCACACCCTCTAAAGACAAAGTGGTAATCCTGCTAATTGACCCCCCACCCCCTTCCCCACCCCCACCCCTACCCTAGCACCTCCTCTACTCATCATATCGTGACTTTTGTGAAATGGACCGGGCATGCATGAAAGTGCAGGGAGGTGCATATAGCCACATAAGAGCCTTGTACCATAGTATCGTATTAAATTCATACTAAAATCTTGTCTTGTATGATAGGATATATTTTAACTCAGTTCAGAGAGTTTATATGATGGGATTTAAATCTGGAGAGTTGGTGGGAAAAAATGAGTTTTAGAAGCCAAAGTTACTATTCTCAAAGAATATTATGATAATTGTGAACATGGGGGGGAGGATTGTTCTTTAATATCATGATATCTTATTTAGGAAGCTTAGGAATTGTGTAGGGAGTAAAGGGATAAGTGGAGTGGAGTTGAGGATTTGCCAGTAGTATATACTAAATCAGTTATGGCAATTCTTTCAATTAATCTTAATAGTTCTTTAATTGAGGATCTAGAATTGAGATTTTGAGTTCCATCCTGCAGGTATTTATATTGACTATAGTTCTACATTCCTAGTCTTTCTGAGTCTACTGGGTAAGAAATGATTTCCTCTGCTGATTTACAGTTCTTGATAGTAACGTACTTCCCTGGGAAACCGCCATCCCCGGGAAACCACCCAAAAGCTGTCTCACCACGGAGTCTACCTGTACATAAAAGAAAAAACTGAAAAAATAAAAAATAAACCAGTCCAGCCCACCTATGTATCCGAGGATGCATTTCTATACCTGCTTCGAGTGATCCTTTGCCCAGTGTGTGTGATAACTGAACTATTGCCAGCCTGGTAAGGGGTATCATCCCCACTTTCCACCCACTGAGAATCTTGCTCAGAACCAATGTTCAAATTCTCTAATGTGAGAATATCTGAACTAAGCTCTAAAGTAATTGTCTTTTTGGTGCTTCGCTTTAGCTTTGGGGTTGAGGTGGATGCGGTAAGTTTTGCTGTTTTGGCTGAACTGCGTTCAGCAGTTTTTGCTTTTTTTTGCACATTAATTTCATCTTTCTTTTGTTGTTCCTCACGGATTCTGAGAACATCCTGAACAGAAATCACTTGCGCTTTTGACATCTCCTTTCTGCTTTTTGTTTTTTCCTCATCTGCAGCTAAAGTGGCCTTAGAGCATAAGTTTCGATTTTCTATGGGGAGAATAACGTTGTCTGCCTTCGCTTGAGCTGCAGCGTTGAACAGCTTCTCTACTAAGGCATGATGGTAGCGGCTTTTGGGAGTTGATTTTTGGGAGGGCAGCAAGTGTTTTTCTGCCATGGATAAGGATACTCCGGCCATGCTTTGGTGTTTGGGAACAAAAAACACTTGTTTCTTGCTTTCTGTTGTGGTTGCTGCTATGCGAAGAAGCTTTTCCCCTGGCGGCAACACACGGCGCTCGTTGAGAGGTGATATTCTAGTGGCTTCAAAGGCACTGAGAATTCTTTTTTTGTATAGGTCATCTGGCGTGCCTTTACCAGAAGCCTGCTCTTGTTAATAGTTGACTAATATGATAGTGGAATGGAGTTGCATATGGATAAAAGTCACTCTTATTGATTCCAGTTTCCCCACACTCAATAAAATCATCCAAACATTTACTATAATTACTCTGCAATGGCCCAAACAATCTCACATCCAAAGGTTGCAAGACATGAGTTTAGTGGGCAGGTAGGCACAACGGAATGATATCATTTTCTAGGCAATAGTCTAGAAATTCCCAGGTCACATGTGAATCATGTCCGTCAATGAGAAGCAAGCGTATGGCTCTATTTCCACTATCACCAGTAATTAGTTTCCCTACTTCTTTCACAAACAGGCAAATAGTAAATAAAGACAGAGGGGGCTTACATGGCAGAAGTGTGAGGTTTAAAATTATTTGTTAAATAATCTAAACTTATGGTGTGTGATGTCCAGCCCTTGTCGGACACAGCAAAAAAGGCTTTATTACACTCCTTTACTAAAGCTGTCTACCCTTTATAGTGTGCTTGCCCTTTGTAGATAATCATTGGAGGCAGTACACATCCTCTAGCTGAGACAGTTCCCATTACGGTAATCATTTCACACTTTCCAAGCTGGGTTTTGCACGTGTTTTGTTTTTCTCGCTTGCATATGACTTTCACTATTGTGACAAGCCCCATCATGAAGCCTGTTTCATCAGTGTTGTAAATATTTTCGGGCAGAATATGATGGGCAGCTATTGTACGACGTAACTATATCATATTAGCTATGAGTCCTATTATTGCTTGTAGTCTGTTTACTAGAACTGCCGCTGGGAGGTTCAATTTAATATACCTTATTAAAAAAGTCATGAAGAACTACTGGGTTCCTAGCATAAGATCTCTGCTTGTCCAGCCGCATAGCAAATTTGGATGTTAGTGATGGGTGGCGATTGAGGAAGCGGGTGATCCAATTTTTTCCCAGCTTAGGTTCTTCCTTTTGGATTCCATGACTTTTAATAAACCCAACTGCCATTTGCTTCACATAGTCAATCTTGGGCGGCCACCCATAGTCATCCACCCGCCTTATCTATCCTACTATAGCTCTCTCTTCAGCATTAGTCAAGGGCTGTTGGTCCTCATGGCCCCCGATGCGATTTTCTGAACCCCACTTACAATCTCTTAAAGTTTCGTACTTCAGACCAAACTTCTCTGTTGCAGCCCAAATACTGCCAATCTTGCCACTCCGGTGGTTCTCCAAGGTCCTAGCAAATAACCCTTCTCAACAATTGTCAATTTTTTGGCATATTTGTCCTATCTTCACACTTTTTTTTCTTTTCTATTAGCCAGGAATAGGGTTTTATAGTTATTATATGCGGGATTATCATTGATCTTTCACTTAGGCGGTTGTCCGGCGATGGGTGGTTACCCAGGGAAATACGTTATAGTCTATATATAAGATAGAAGCCTGAGTTTGTACTCTTGTATGTAATTATTTAAATTATTCACATTAAACTTTATATTAATATCATAATAATATTATATCAATAATCTAAAAGAATATTAAATATAAAAAATAATTTGGTAGAAATAAGAAAAATCTATACTTGTACATATTGACTTTCCATAAATAATATAGTACTTCAAATTATAATGATAGTCACCTATTAGATAAATTTTAAGTCAATATTTTATGACTGATAGGCTTCTTGAGCTTTAAGTAGTATTCCACAAGCTTTGTAGAACTAGAGAATCGTAGTTTTAAAATGGAATTTATTAGTAAAGATAATATCCTACAAGTCTTAGACAGTATAGTAGTTATAAAAGGCTAGTCTCTTTATCTTTTGTTCAGGATTAAGAGTTAGTTTTCAAATCGGCTTTCAGCAATGAATCCCATTTTCTCAAAGAGTTTTAGAAATAGTTTTTCTACTAATATTAATATTTGTTTTTTTATTATTGATTACAAATTTTGATATAATATTATAAGAAAATAAACAAGTTGCTTTTACTAGTTGAGTAAAGATCAACCAACAGTGGTCTGTATCTTAAAGAATTGTCTCTACCAAGTATTCTTTTTGGACCTGTGTAAGGGTCTGATATAAACATCTTAGTGAGTTATATAGTAGACTGAAATTGTCATCAGTACAGAGATTAGAAAATTCATTTTCACTTGCTTATTACTAGGTTGTTCAAATAATATTGAAGCAAGTACTTATTAGAATATCTGTTCTGTCTGAAATCTCCTTCAGGCCTATTATTTACATGCTTTCCACTAGAGTATAGTATAGTCAGCAATCTTCTCCTACTTGGCGATTGACCTTCTATTTTCTCTGAGTATTGACCTTTTATAAGTAAATCTATTTGTTGTTTTAATATTTGACTAAAGACAAGATATATACTCTATACTATCTGCAGTTGTAATCTTTTATCTTAATATTGTACTAATTAATCAATTGTAGTTTGCCTATTCTAATTCAATATTTTAAATATATATATACTGTCTTGAACCTCCTGATGCCTTTTTAGATGTCTAGTCCACAACAGGAATGCAATAAGAGGGCAAGGATAGTAGGCTACAAATTCCAATATCCTAATTGAACAGAACCAGAGTTTGATAATAGCAAGTGTATTACTGCTTACTATCGTTAAATTAATATATTTTTTTAGAGGAAAGTAAACCAGCAGGAAGAACAAAGCGGTTAATTCAAGTTAAACCTGGAGTCTATTCTTGTATATAAAATATTTTTACTTAAAAGACTCTTATTTCATTATACCTAGTATACCTTGTAGTAAGTATTAGTATCATCCTGAAATTCAATTTCCTGTCTTCTAGTATATTAAGAGTAGGTAATAAGAATTTGGTTGGATAGTTATAATACCTCTTTTTTTAACTGTAACTTGCCAAAATTTCCACAAATTAACCAACCAAGAATGAAAAGTTAAGATTAGGCTTTTGAGAAAATGTCAAGTGCTGACTTTAGTTCGTTATCAGAAGGTCAAAATGAAATTGTATAGCTAGTACCAACAAGATAGAGAGCGAGTTCTGGGTTTGGCTGTAGTAGTAGTCAGTTGTCAATCCTATAAGTAGATATAGTAAGAATTTGCTCTTCAAGTTGCATAATAGTTTTTCAAGATTAATTGAAGGGTCATTCCAATTCAAACTATTGTTATAGTATAGGTAGTATCTATTTCAGCAAGAGGGAGTACAACTACCATCACAGATGAGACTGTACAATCTCTTGCTGAGTATACTACCTGAAGTGGAATAAGAGTTAGCTCAAGTTGGTAGAAAATCATATGAACTATCATAATCTAAATATGCCAAGGAGGAATTCTAGGTATTTGATAAATTTGACATATTGGTATATACGATAAACTTAAGTTAAATATGCAAACAAAATCTCCTTTAATCAGGACCTAGTGGTTGGACTGTTATTTCACAGCAGATAGTAGGCCAGTAGTTGCTGCTATTAAATTAGAATATTGATTAATTTTATATTATGTGAATGTAGGAGAAAATTGCATCACTGATATAGTAATCACAAGTACCCAAGAGGATACTAGTATCCATATTGGCAGTGGTAGTTAGTAATTGGCCACAAAAGTTAGATATTTTGAAAGTTATACCTGATATAATAGTTGTTAGTCAATATTAATAAGAGAGAAGTTTCAATGCAATATTGCCAGTACATAGTTAGTATTTAATATAGCAAGAAGATATACTCCTCTTTTAGATAGAGCTGTACCCTCTCTTGCTAAATAAATTTAAGCATTAGTTTACTAGTGAATTGAGATTGACACCAACTATTATAATCTGCTTATGTGAAGAAATAATCTCATTATACTGTTGAGTTAGAACATACTAGTAAGCACTCGGTATTTGGAACACTTGGTATATTTGTTGCCAGTTAGTTGAGTAATGTAAATTCATTAAACATATAGGACAAAACAGTCCTCTATCAAGTCCTGGTACTTGGTGTATTGTTATTTTATCATAAATAATATACTTATTGTATGTTTCCTATTTAAGACATTAGTTAGAACAAGAATATTAGTTACTAGAAGATTGGTAAGTTTATTTTGTTCTTACTTAGCTGGATTTCTGTTATAAAAATTATTTGAATTCGTTAAAAACAAGAGACTTTTGAAAGAATTAGTCTATTAATTTATTTCAGATTATCAGAATTTGAGCGAGAAATGCAAGACAGACACACTACAAGTGCAAATCCTAGTATAAGTATTAGTATCGGTTGCAGATGTGGAAGTTGAGATAGCAATAACCATTAGTAAAATAGTTGATAAACTTGAAGTTGTAAAAGATAGATATCAAACTCAGACCTAAGCCAGTAATACACTATACCAGTATTTTACTATGAGGATGAATGCTCATATTAAAATACTATTTTGTAGAATAAACTTGAATGTTAGTTAAAAGAGATACTATAACCTGTCAGTGTAGAGAAAGAGTCAATATTGTCTAGTTAGTAGAATTAGATAAGCTTCAAGTATTCATATTAGCTGGTGGTTACAAATTTGAACTCTAGTTCAAGTTGATATTTATTGTCAGATATTATCTAAAAATTTTAGTTAGTAAATACATTCTATCAAGAAAAAACTTGGATATATTCGAGATTTTTGATAGAAGAAAACATACAAAATCTTATCCCAGACATGGAACTTGAGTTGAATAGTGAGACTCATACCTACTGATTAAATCACAAGTTATTAGTGTATTGCAATATTCCCAAAGTGGTTGTAATATAAGGAGATACCTGATAATCAATAAAGAAAGCATAGTATTTAAAACATATACAGTGTGAAAAGCTATGCCATTTCCTATATCTGATATTGTAATAAGTCAGTAGATTAGTTTTTGTAGTACCAGTTCATAGGTACTAGAATGTCTCTGGAAGAGGAAAGGAAGGAAAGGGATATAATATTAGTATGTTACTTGCCTAATAATGTCTGCAGATTCTTTTTTTGTTATCAGAATCAGTATTAGAAATGCTTCTCCTCTACTTAGCCTTGGATAAGATCATAACTTTTGTAAACCTGTTATTCCATTATACATAGTGTACACTAACCAGTGCTGATATTAAATATTTAAACTATACCAGGGGTTAGTAATGTAAAATCAATCAGACAGGTATTGTTATATTTCAGCTCACTCACACTTCCATCAACCTAGAATAAGTCAGGTTTAGATCTAGTAGACAGATCAATAATAACTGGTATATTGAGCTATTTCAAGTATAAGGACACTAGAGAAAAGAGCATCACTTATGTTATAAGTAGTACAAGTACTAGGACTTGTGTTAGTATCAGTTCTAGATATGGGAGTTAAGATAAGAATTGTCCTATTATAGTAATAGTTGATAAACTTTGTAGTTGTCAAAGTTAAGAAACAAATAACAATCGATTCGACATTGTTGGGTCTGGTGTTAAATTATATACTTGCCTAGTATATTCTAGTTAGTGTATAAAGATATCAATCATAATTGGTTGAATGTAATAATCACTATGTACTATCAATTAAGAGACCATATTTTGGCACTTGAATGCCTTTATTTGTACTTATGAATTTGACTTAAAGTTGATATATTTTGTGAGATATTATCTATAAATTTGAGTGAGTAAAGTTATTCTGCAGAGTAGAAAAAATTATGTCAAGTTGAGAAAATTTGAACAGATATAACTTACAAATTTGCATTTCAAATAGTGAAAGGGCAATATGTAGGGTGGTGAGACCCATGTGGATTGACTGGTCTTGCATTTCAAGCTGCAAGTTATAATATAAGTTAGAAGTAGTTAATGAATATGAAAACATTGAAATATGACTGGCACTCCATGTCGTATCTTTTTGGCTCAAATTCTCATGTATGAGTTTCATTAGAGTTCACAAACAGAATAGTCTGTGAAAGAAGGAAGGAAAGTGGTATGATATTATACCTATTCCTCTATAATCTATTCTTATTGGTGTTCTTAATTTTTGTATCAGAATTTGCAGTAAAAATGCTTTTCCTATACTTTGTCTTTCTAGTACTGTTCAGGAGAGTCAGGTAGAAAATAAAGACTAGTAGTCCAACTAATTTGTGATAACTAGAAATTAGTATGGAAACCAATCTCCTCCATATATTTCCTCTTGAGGTCTTCTACCTCAAAGAATGTTGTGAGGTGGCTAGACAGTTGAGGTTTAGTACCTTAATGTAATTAGCCTAATTCATGTAAAAAGTAAATAAGAAAAAAAAAAGAAGGAGGAGAGGAGAAAATTAATAATAAATTATTGAAGATTGTTGCTTCAATATATTTGTAAAGCCAGGTAGGCTTGAATGAACTGTTGATGTTTCCTGATCAATTACCAATTAGTCCTGTTCAAGATCAGACAATAGCTTCTACTTGCGGAACCAAACTGGGATTGACAGATAACTGTGCCAGAGCAAGCTGGCGTATTGGTAAAGAAGAAAGAGAAGAAGAAAAGGGAAGAGAAGTGAAGAAAAACCAGAGAAGTGAAATGAATTGCCATTACAGCGGTTCCTTCTGCTAGCCATGTCCAGGAGGAGCTTCTTGTTGTTGTCTGAATGAGGATGTCAATCTGGGGAAAGAAAGGTCGAAGACGGAGGTCCTTTATACACTTCCCGAAAGCCCACTCGCACAAACAGCCCTCACAGCCAACAGTCACCATCAACCCGCACCCACATTCGCTGTGCAGTCACTTCGTACACCCTACCGAAACTCGGCCACAAATAGGGAATCCAAACGAGGGCCCTTAGCGAAAGCAGAAGACACGCTTCGGTCTCTAGGGCGAGAAAAATGTTATCACCACACTCTGACACCACCGCCGGCGATAGTTATCAGAGACTTTGCGAAAAGCCTCTGGATGTGAGGCAAATACGATTCCGAACCAACGAGATTGCTAGGAATTGACTCTGTATGCGAAATCGCAAAGTCCCTAATACCGCATGAAGTCGGGTATTGAATTTAGCCCCCACCGAGCATTCGAAACCGGGTTGAGTTAGTAGGGAAATTTGAAGCTTCCGCTGCGCTAACGGTGAACAGTCGCATTTCGCAGGCACTCAGCTGATCTTCAGTTTACCGGCCGGGATATAGAGTCTTGTCGGTCGGGTGGTATGTCTTTTCGGCGGCATGTCGGGGGACTGGGCATGCAGATGGTGCACGTTTGAGCACTAAGAAATACCTATCAACCCTGCATGATTGGATCTTGAGGAAGACATTCCCGATTACTCTCTAAGCATTTACTCCGAACGGCATGATTTTGCTTCTTTAAAACAAAGATATAGATTTGGGGTTCTGGGGGTTAGCTCAGTATGACTCCGTATCAATAAGGGGACTTAGCATACACCATCTAGGTACCCAGACTCCCGTCCCAACATGCCCGCTGAAGGGAAATATCAGCCGACACGACTATACCTTGAAGTGTTAATACTTGTTGAATCTCCCTCTACCCCACCAAGCTTATAGTGAGTAATACTAATACTAACTCAATGCTGGAATAGCTTACCTGCCGTCAGTCTCCACATACCATACCCACTCTCCACATTCGACCCGCCACCGGAATACACTACTACAAGAACTCGAACATGGTGCCAGGAGCGATAGGAAGGATTACGCAATCCCTAGCCACGGAGTGGCCTACATGTAAATACTCAGTCCACCGTGGTTCTAAACTTCGAAAGAGACAAGTTGACTGCCTTCTGCCAATTAAAGAAAAGAAAAGAAAAGGAATAAAATCAAAGTGGGGGGTCTACGCACTTATCCTCCACGGCCTCCGGCACCATAATTGAACCTCGTGCTAAGACGTCTTAAATTCCCTCTCTAGATAGAGAGGTGAAAGCGCTGCGAAAACTGGCCACCTCGCCAGCTTAAGATAATAAAAAAAGCGAAAAAAAAAGTGCCACTCTTTACCTCCAAAGGCAACTCCAAGGCCCTCGGGGGAAGTTCTGTTATTCGAGTTCATACCGTGTGCCTAATGGGGTGCTAACCGTGCAAGCGATTAAAATTAAGGGAGTGGGCAGGGTGCAAGGCTGAACTCACCATGGCGAGGCACCGGTATCCCAGGAGTACTCTTAGGATTTAGGAAAACGAGGAAAGCTAAAAAGGGAAGCCAAGAACGGCAAGAAAACAGGAGTGGTGAACAATTGGCCAACTCAAATATCCCGAAAAGATCGAAAAAACCCAGGGGAGGACGAACAAATATTACGGCTTCGAAGGCGCAGTTTCCTATTATAGCTAACGGATAGTGAATATGCACTGCTAATCCGCTCGGGGGTCTAGTGTCTCCTCCCAGCTGGTCATGTTTGGAGAGTCGGTCGATAAGGCATAGTGTCGTCCCGTTGAACTCGAGTGTAGCTGGTAGCCGGCCCGCGTGATCGCCCATGACCCTCCTGGCAACCCCCTCGGCTCTCAGAAAGCTCACAGCAACCGTGCTCCTCGACCGACCCTTGCAAACTTATCTACAGTACGTTGCAACGGATATAGGAGTTTTGAGCAAGAGACTAAGCTCTATACACCATAATACCAGCTCAATGGTATAAGAGTGATCGGATCAACCTTTCTCAGTTTTGGAGTATGTACACGGTATTTGGAAGCACGGACATCGACAGTCCGTCATTCGGGAGTTTTTGCTAGTGGCCGGTGGTGGGGAAAACTCATAGGAGAAGCACTGTTAATTACGAGGCTCCACTTACTTAGAGCTAGTAAGAACACGTGCTAACCTCTGCCACAAACCTTGAGTTTAAACCTTTTCACTATTATACTAAGGTGTTTATAGAAGGTTTTCCCGGATCCAGTCAGTAATCTAAGGTCGTGTGAGGCTTCAAGCACCTACTAATACTGTACAGACAAAAGAACGCTAGAAATAAAAGGGACTAAGAAACAGAAATAGGGGTATCAGTGGTTCCGGGAATCTATTATTTAAAAACCTGCAATCCCAACGATATATATTACAAAAGCCACAAGGAATTAGGCCTTCGGAATCCTCCAACTACCTCCTTCATACTCCACTTTTCCTTCGGATTTCATTCGAGACAAGAATTCCCTCAATTCCTCTTGTCCCCAAGAAAAACCCCCAGGAACTAGCCCAAGCATCATCGAAATCCTCTCGAGAGGCATTGTTCCACCATTGGTCAACATTCCGACCACGAATTGCTCGACAATCACCCTTTCTCGCTTCTTTTCGTCTGTGACTTCCTCTTCTTCCTCCGCTGCAACAACGCCTGCCTGGGGAGGGGTGTTGGCTTCGAGTTCTTCGAGGTTCTCTATTACAATGTAGACGCCGTTGCCAATTTCTTTAAGGACTTCCTTGCTTTGCCAGAATTGGATTGCCTTCTTGACTAGGGACTCCTCCATTTTAAGGTTGTCGGCTAACTGCGGGATGGTCCATTTATCAGATAGTTCCTCATCAAATTGGTGGATGACCGCTGCTTGCCAAGTTGTGGCATCAGGCACCTGAACCACTCTGTCTTCGAGCTCAAGTTCTACCTCTACCGTTCCCATCGTTTGTAGCCAAGTGAGCTTCCGCTTTTTCTTAAGGGTTTCAAACCCTCGCTCGTAGCGTTCCTGCAGCTCTCTAATTTCTATAGGGGTCTGGAACTCGTCCTCTTTCATTGTTGGCCAGAACAGTCTACTAAGGATTTTAGTGTGAATTTCTGGGAAGTCTTCCATATTTAGATGTTCCTCGGCCCGGATGTGTGCGTCCGATCGCTTAGAATCTACAATGTCTTTAAGCATGACGTCGCAGCCTTGCATTGTTGTTTCGCCGAACCGAATTTTAAGGAGCTCGATTGTGCGGATTTCCTTTTCAAAAAGCCATTCGTCACTACCGAGAAGCCTACTCGATAGTACTGTTGCTACTTCTTTCGTCCAGACTTCCTTGCTCTCCCATAGTGAGATCAAGCTTCCAACTACATCAAGACCTTTGCTTCTTCGGAACTCAGGGCCTGCGTCAACTGGGTCGGGCGCCCAAGACAAGTCGTCGTAATCGAGTTCTTCAAGCCCTCCACCCTGTTGGGTCGCCGGAATACCTTTTCCAAGTTCCTGAGCAAGTTCCGAGAGATCTTCGGCATCTTCTGATCCGTCGGTTAGTGACTCGGACATTATCCCTCTCACTATTACACGGACAGTGTCATCTCGTTCTCGGAGATACCGCCGAATACCACGCGAAACCCGATCGAGTAAGACACCACGAGGATCCAGAACAGTAAAGGCACGGATCAAAGAGATATAAGCCCGGAGTATATCGGAGGTCGCGGCTGCCGGATGTAGGAGGCGAGTAGACAAAGCAGATGTGAAAGTTGTCGTTAGGTGTAGACGGGTCTGCGGTGATATAATATAAGACTTTAAATCCTCGACACCTCCAAGACTTTCTGGCCACTCTACGACGATGTCAAACAGTTCACCGACTCTCAGCCGACCGAGCCTACCAACGGCAATGCGTTTCCAACTCTCCAAGTCCTCTTTCCTTCGTTTGATATCATCCTCACCTACACCCGCCCCGGCATCTACTTCCATCGCCCCCTTCTTCCGGTTATCAAGACTTTGCCGACTAGCCCTGAAACTCTCCCGGGGGCTTAATTTTTTAAGCCTGGCAGCCCAGCCTTCGGGGGAATTCACCGATTTGGAGGAAAATAAGACATCCAGAACTAATTGTCCAAGGACATGCTCTACCCAGCGGTTCAAGTCATCGCCAACCTTGGAAGGTGTTTCCCAAACCCCAGCAAAGTGAGCGTTTATGTAGGTGGTCAAGAGAGTATTGATAACCTGTATGGAAATATATTAGTACTTAATAATGTCCAATGGGCTCATGACCGATCTTTACCTCTGCAAATACCCTTTCTCCTCTCCGACCGCCGCCACCAACACCCAGCTTTTCCATGGCTGCCCAAATCTCCAGGACCTTCTTTCGGGCTTTTTCTCTCGGCTTTTCCTCTTTCCGTTTCTTCCTCTTTTCTTCAGCTTCTCCTTCAGCCCTCTGCTTATACACACCGAATTCATCAATTCCATCCATATCTCTGGGGTTACCAATCGCGACCCCGTCATCATCGACAACAATATCTCCATCAAAGTCAGTTTCAGTAGCAAAGCTTTGCTGACTTAACCTCACGCCGTGATATACATCCTCACCGCCACTCATACTCTCGTCCCCTGCCTCGTCGTCAAGTACCGTGTCATCGTCATCATCACCATCTCCATCTTTGGGCAATCCCACAGCTGTCCCACACAACTCCAAAAAATTCTCGTAGACAAGCTTATTCCAAGCGGGATCAGGCAGTGAATAAGAAATAATAGAATTTAACGACCTGATGAACGTCTGGACCTTTGAGTCGTCGCTTTCGTCCCAGCTGTCCAGGTTCCTCCGTGCCCTCCCTTTCTTCCTCTCTGGAATAATGTAGGTCCTCAAACGAAATAGATAAATGCTCTGGGCGGTAGTCAATCGGCCTAGTATTTCTTCCAACAAACGTGGGCCATCATTGTATTCCGTTGGAATCGATATTTCCGGACGAACGTGAGCTAGGAAGTGTCGTCGGACTTCGCAAGTATACCATTCCAAGAGGCTTGTTTCAGGGGTTGCATCTTCCGCATGATGAATCGTCAGATATCGAATTGCTTCCGCCACATCTCTCGTCGGGTCTTGGTGTGTTTGCACGTATTCTCTAAGGCTACCTGGGAAGGGATCTACAGGGAAGGAGAGGTATGTTGTCGCCAGGTGCCACGCCCTAGACTCCTTGGCGAATATAGCTGCCGGGCTAGGGGCAAGCGATACGGGGGCTGGAGAGAGTGTAACATTGGGGTGATGCCGGGTGTTATAGCCGTGGGAGAGGGTAGGCGTTTGTGGTGGTTGTGATAGTTGTGATGATGGGGCCACAAATGAGGATGTAGGGGTGGCTAGAGGTGTCGGTAAGGTAGAGGATGCTGAAGGCGGGAATACAGACTCGAAGATTCGTTTTCGACCTTGCGGATAGGGAATTGGATGCCGAGATAAAAAAGTCGCCATGTTTGTTGATTGTTTGCTCGGATTAGGAAAGTAGGTCTTTGGAGAAGTCGCGATGCGGGGGGACGCGTTCCCAATGTTCCGTAAACTCGTGATTGGGAGAACCCTAACCCTGCAACCCCACTTCAAGTAACTTTAGCTTAAGGGTGGCTCTTGGAGCCATTGCGTGTCAGCTTTTCCAAACAGGTACCATGCACTAAATTTAGCAGCAAACCTTTCTGATGCCATTTAGTCTATCGTCCGAAAAGTGAAACCATTGCACAGAATTGGTCTGCCATTGGCCCTTTCCAAAACGTCGAAGAAAAATTCAAGAAATAAACCGAATGAAGAAAGGGCAAATGTAGCGAATGGTGGGTTTTTTGGGTCTTTTCACTACCAAAAAAGATTTTCATGTGTCTGTCTGGCCTCACTTAGAAGTGGTGTGTTTTGGGTGGCAGGTTGCAGCAAGAATTCCAGGAAAATCACTGAAACCTTTACCTAGGGACTCTGTTCATCTTCAAGAGTTGTAGGAAAAAAAATAGAAAGCATCATATCCGAAGGCCCCGAGCCATCCCCAAGCTCTCCAAGGATCCCCCCAAAATTTATTTGGGCTTTTTGAGGAATAAAAGGACTGCTGATAGTCTGTATATATATTTTCCCCTTCACTGCTGTACGAAACCTATTAGATAGTGTTTAATAATATCGCACATTTATTCCAGATATACCTAACCAACGTCCTCTAACTATATCCCAGGCGAAGACGATATCCAAAAGATATGAACAAGAATGCATGGCTGGGAAAGGTTTAACCCTCACAATTTCACAGTTCAAAAAACTTGCCCTCATCTCATCGCAAGCTATCCATGGTATTATAATTGTCAAAAATTTTGTATTCCTTCCTTTCCTTCAAAGAGTTGAAAGAAAAAGAAAAAAGTCATCACCCCACCAGCCCCCCTACTGCTGATTTGCGACTATAGCAGCAGTATAGACATCAATCTGCCCCATGATGTCCCTATGCCTTGGCTCCCACCCCAAATAAGTCCTAGCCCGGTCACTGCTAGTGTTGAACTGGGTGAGAATCGCGTGCTCAAGCGTTGCCAAAGGGCCTTCCGGATCCCTATAAATGATAGCTCCCGTGAACCCCATATGCTTCGCCGCAGCCTCAATGATATCCGTGTAGGATTCGTGTTGAGCTATGATATCAAAGACCGGGTAAGACAAAGCCCCCACATACGATATCTGCATAGAGTCAGCAAACTCTCAGATTGAAGAAAAGAAAAGAAAAAAAACAAAGAGCTACCTACCTTTTCTACAACTTTAAGCGTAAAATCAGCCACATCGTCTTTATGTATCACTGGGAGCTCGATTTTTCTCCCCAGAACCCTTGCCTCTGAAGCACCTCCTTTAACCGCCGCAGCTATCGGGGCAAGAAGCATCGAAAATATACTACCACTACCGCCATAAAACATCGTTGGTCTGATGACTACAGTATCCAAAACATCACTCGATGCCAATAATTCGTTCTCCACGGCCGGTCTCCAGGCTACCATCTCAAAAGGAGTTGGAGCAGTCAATTCATTCACGATATCCCTCGCATCCGGCTGGTCTCCGTGAACCCACGATCCGGAGAGCAAAATGAACCCAAGCTTTGGTCCCCGCTTAAGTCCTTTCAAACGAGCTTCTCCCAATCTTTTAGCTTCCGTGAGTACTTTGCTCATGTTTTGGTGGACATTAGACGAATCAATAACCACGTCTATCCCCTCGGATTCAATTACGAAGGTCCAGGAGGAAGGTTGAAGGATATCGCCTATAACGGGAGTGATTTCGTGCTTGGCTAGGTTGAGGCCCTTGACAGGGTCGCGGACAAGACCATATACTCGATGGCCATTGCGACGAAGGGCAAGAGCGACCGCGACTATAGGCAACAAGTTAGATATAACACCTAGAAGCAAAGAAGAAAACTCACATCCAATGAAGCCAGATGCTCCGAGAATGAAAACCTTAACCATTTTAGCAAATTCGTTGGATTTATTGAGTTGTCGGAACGGAGAAATAACGTGGAAGGCGGATGCTTGAATTTAATTCAGATGGAGAGGGGCCAAACACAGTTATAACTGTACTAGCATGCACCTCTTGTTTTATTAACTTCAACCAATTGTCTGATACCCGGCATCAGGCCGCTGTTACTTGGAAATAGTTTCGTTCCTGGCACAACACAGTACTAATAAGTCACGACGTCATCCTGCAGCAACCACTCCCTGCCGAACTGGTCGTACCCTCCGACACTCAGGAGGGCGAGATGGCGAATCACAAATTGCTCAGAGCAAGTCTTTAGATAGTCCATCAGTTGGAAAAAAGGCCCTCCATCACCAACCCTTACGAGGGCAACTTGCGGGCTTTGCAGGCACAGCCCGAGGTTTGGGCATAAATTCTCACTCGGAGATACCAGGTACTGGTAAGTGTGACATCATACAATTACACTCAGAAAGTTATTTTCCAAGGTCACGCTAATCGGAGGTTTCTCTTTTTTGCTCTGGGTAGGAGAGTCGAGGCTTTGTTTGAGATCTGGGTGCACAGTGCTCGAGTCTAGGAGAGGACCATCCGCTCGCACGGAATTTAAGTCGGAGTCGGCCAAGGCAGAGGTCTATACGGTGCAAATTGCCTAAAGGTGGGCCCTCCGGTGAAACGGGAATTCCGTAGCAACCGATCCGAGTTGAGCCAAAAATCGCCAAGACATAACGGGTAAAGTAAATAATAGACTGGCAGCAAGCAGTATAGCCGTTGAAGTAGAAATTATTAGAATAATCTACTTTATGTACTGTAAAATTAGCTTTAATCAGAGTTTTGTGCTCATAGCTTCGTTTTTGTCCATTATCACCATGTCTTAGTCATCCACATCGCACAGTATTTTTTGGCATGGTACTAGGTAGATTCTATCACTTGTTTCACTCTCACCAAAATTTTCACTTTTTGTTGTCTATCTCCTCTTGCCCAAGGCAGTTAATTAAAAAAAAAAAAGCACTTGTTTGTTCGTTTTAGAAGTGGCTTTATCTCAGTGCTTTTTTTTTCTCTAAAATTCCTTGTTGTTGTCAACTAGATAGAGATCGCGTTCTGCCTATTTTGAGGACCCGGTTTGAGGCCATTTTCACTATAAAATCCACAGGCCGCAGGAGATTTTTCTTTCTTTTTAGGGGGGAATCACAGTATTGCGACTCTAAAAAAAATTTTAACAGTTCGAGCGAGGCTGACGAAATAAAGCTTTCCTTTATGTTTTAGAGAAAACGTAATATTTATTGACTAGCAAAATAAGGGGGAGGGAACAAAGCCTGATGGGTGAAGTTCTGTCCTAAAGACAATTTTAGGTCTCAAAACCAACTTCCTACCAATAAACCCATTACTAGTAGAATTTCAAAGACCTTTACTAGACCAGGTTAAACCTGGCCCAAGCAGTGCGTAAAATAAGCGGAATCGTATTTCAACTTCCCTCATATTGTTAAGAGGCTCTAGAGTCGTAATTATCATACCGTACAATTTCAAATAATTGAGCCGTGTACTATGTCGTTTGAGTTCAAGTTGCCTCCTCTGGTATGACAAGAACTGGAATTTTTTTGCTTTCTTATCCCATGGACGGATGAGACATGCAGATTCTCGACCTGCAGTTAATGGAAGGTGGAATACCTCTTCAGGGTAACTTTCGGTGGGGAATCTGAATGTATCCTTCAATTACGTCGAGTTAAAGTTATATTCTGCTGATTAATCGCCGTTTTTGCAATGGGTGCAGATACTGGATTTGGAAGGTCGAGAATCTGCATGTCTCATCCGTCCATGGGATACCTTTCAGAGAAGGTGAGCAACTTACCACTGGAGTCTTTTTCGCCTCTTTACCAAAAGGGAAATCTTGTACTCAGCAGACTGTTCAAGTACTTGAGTTCCTACTGCATAGTACTAAGAATTGGGAAATGGGTTAATGCAGATAATAAAGTTCACCCATACTGGCCTTCAAAGGGTGTATGGCACATTGTATTTTTAGCCAATATGTTGTGTTGAAATTAAACACCAATCACAACTCACCTAGTATGGGAGTTGTTGGGATTTTGACTTTGGGGAAGAACACACTGCCCAGCGTATTGCAGAAATCGGAGTTTTTTCACTTTTATAACTTCTACTATATTTTTTTTATTTTGACATTTTGACATTTTATTTAACATTTTATAGAAACCAAGTTAGCGATAGGGTGGGTCGTTTTGGGACACCATGCTTTTGTTCTTTCTATAGTATGGTAAGTATGAAAAGAGCTTTATATATGATACTAAATACAATTCACAAATAGATCAGGCCAAAAATGTGTTCAAGTGTAGGATACTTGCTATCTCCCATACTATAGGAAGGACCTCTTTTAGTAAACTCTATTACTTAGGGCTCTAGTAACTGTATGACACTGAACCATTTGTGGGCTCGGAAAATGATTAGCACTTAAGTTAACCTAATAGTCTACCGCTGTATTTCAAAGAATAGAAGGGCTCAAGATAGAAAAACAAACCCCCATTCACATTCTATTTAGCCTACCAGTTCAATAAGCCCCCGTCACTGGTATAAAGCGTCTAGCTCCATTTCCCTCTTGCTTTCTCCCCTGCCTACCGAAAAAGTAGACAACACTACCCCGGTTCCAGCAATAGAGAACGCTCCGTTATAGCTTCAAATTTCTCTACTTTCGATTTCCGTCGGCCGAGCAGAATATACTCGAAAATGCCGACACTATCTGATGGATCCATCGGGCAGGGCCACCCCGATGACAACTTAGACACCCCAAGCTTGACAACTATCGAATTGGGGCAGAATTCTGTATCCTCCCTAGAGCTTTCAGTCAATTTTGAAAATTCTGAAATTTCTTTGACTATCGTCCATAAGCCCGCTTTGGAACAACCTGTTATGACAACCAGGACCCGGAGTGCAAGTTTTTCAGACAGCGAGCATGCATTGGAGGCCCTCTCACTAGAGGAAAACTTTTCTGATGCTGCTGACCCGGAGCATTTCCCCGAAAGTGTCCCGGCAGCCGAGGCTGCTTTGAAATCAGATTCGAATGATAGAGAGGAAGAGGCCGGTAACAATAAGAAGGATAAGGAGAAGGGTTTTGGATTGGAGTGCAGGGAAAGCTCTCAAGAAAGTCCTGCAAGCTCTGACGAAGACGACACTACGGAGCCCTTGGCCGTCACTCTTGTCCGCCGTGCTCTCTTCAACACTTTCGAGGTCAGGAACGATCTGGCAAACATTTCCCCTCTTTCGCAAACCCAATCTTCCGCCAACCAAGAGGACCACATAGAAGCAGCCGCCAATCCTGCAAGACTCTCCTTCTTCAAAGCACCTGAACCTGCTTATGTTCTTCACGAAACCGAAGACGGAGTAACCGTGAGCCTAACTAAAGATGTCACGCTCAAATTCTTCTCCGTAGCATCTGAGGAGATTGAAGACGCACTTGGGAAGCTTCCTACCATCGCTCCAAAGCTAAGGTCCCTAATTGAAAATGCCGAGCAAGAATTGAGCCAGGCAGTCGATTGTGTCATGTGGGATCTTTCCGGGAAGAAGTTAGATAGGGTCTCGGAACCACAGGAAATGGAGGATGAGAGCTCGAAGAGGTATGTTTCACCCACACCCAGAACTGCGACCCTATTGGAACTGACTCTATGGATTGGGATAAAAGGAGTGTTGTTGCAGGCTTGGATGTTCAAGTGAGGTTTACAGTTACGGTTACCTGCCTTGGGGAGAAGGTCGCGGAGATGGCCTTGTAGGTGTCTTGTATGAAAGGCTTGGAGTCTGTTATCCTGCGCTTAGTGGACCTTTTTATCTGTCATCTATTCTAGATGTTTGCGAATGCAATTCTATACCATTAGTTTCATTTCCTTTTAAGAGCCCCAAAGTTATAACTATAAGTGAGATACGAGGTGGGTAAAGGAAGTTATCGATTCCTATACTTCCCAAAATTACCGAAACTCCTCGAAGCGCATAGTTACACCCCGCCCCTCAATGAGAGTGCGCGTGTAGCAATAAGCGATAGCTTGTAGCGGGGGTGATAGCATCGGATGGGTAAATAGATTGTCCGGCTAAAACTTATTAGATATAAAAGGTAGCGAGCAACGGGAGGGATATAAGCAAGTTATATATGAACACAAGAGAAACCAGCTTGCCCGCCCTTGCCACCCACACTGTCTTGGCCGGACACACTCATTTGCAAAACGTCAAACAAAGAGCAACAAAGAAAGCAACATGAACAAAGAGATGTAAAACAGAAGATCCGTGAGGCTTAACTAGGGCCTGGCTTGGAAGCGGAATAAGGACCTGGATAGGGTATCCGGGAACGTAGAGAAGTGCTTCTATCAACAATATGCAGCCGAGAATGTTCTGGAAGATGAAAGAGAAAAAAAGGATATGAGGAAAGGAGGGGTGAAAACCGAAGCGAGGTTTAATGGATTTATCCTATCTAATTCAGGAATGAGAAAGGCCCCAAGATGTAAAGAGCAGGAGTGAAAAATAAAAGGGGCCTAAGGAGCGAGGGAATTCTCTTTTCGTAGGAAGAGAGTATGATCTACGTAGCATAGTAACGTTAGACCAGAGAAGTCCTACCGTAGTGTTCTAAATTGAAGTAAATGTGAAATAAAAGCATACGGGGACGAGTAGTAGATGCGCTTGCTTGACTTTCTAGGAGGGGTAATCAGGTCCCTTAGATATTAGGAAACCCCCCATAGATGTCGCACTACCGTCACGGAAGATAGGCACTTCTTCGGTACCATTTGTGGCGGGCCAGACGACCATACCGGTATCCAACAAGTGACTCGAGTGATACCTTATGCAGCAGTTCCTCCTAGAAATGAGGGAATTTGGCGACGAGCGCGGACAACATCTTTGTTAATTAAAACATGGCTAACTAGCAATCCCAATAAATCGCGGGAACTTTTGTTGCTAATCTCCTATCAGTATTTCTCTGCTGGATGCAAGCTGGACTACAGTATAGACTATCCGTTGGATAGCACTTCTCAGCACGAGACGATTCAGTTCCAATGGTTACACGGGATGTCTGCGATTTACCTCATGCATGAAATCCTCGATGCCGTTGACTCATCCCAAATACCTGTACCCGAGCCAGCAGCACCGACGCTTAGCCTGAGTACCGGTATTTCTGGGCACCTTGGCGCAATCGATAGTGCACCATATAAACCGCTGTCCGGGTGTGACTGATACCGATGTGCAAGCATAAGATCCGCCTTTCTCGACGTTCAGGGTAAAGACAACCAGAAAATCGCCATACTACGATACTAGAGAACCATGTCGCTGCTCGATTTGCCGAACGAATTAGTTCTCATGATATCCGCCCACCTGGAGACACCCGAACTGAATTCTTTGCTTAAAACAAACCGCCGTTTTATAGCTCTCCTTAACCAAGATCTGTGGGACCGCGTCCTGGCCCTGCCTGCGCCCATGGCCTGGAATGCATTGCTTCATGCGGTCCGCTCCTACAACCGTGTGGGGCTTCAAAGACTCCTAGCACGTGGGGTTAACGACCAGATAGGGGAAACGTTATGGATCGATATCATCCATCGCGTAGCAGTAGACGAGAGCGGAGAGTATCTGAGGACACTGCTGGACTGTGGTGTTGACCCTAACATAAAATATTCCGATTCCCTAACGATATTGTCACGCGCGGCTACAGCGGGTTGCGTGAGTGTAGTTCAAATACTCATCGCCAGGAACGGCATCGACGTGAACGTGCTAGACAAGACCGGAAATGGGCCGCTCAGCCTAGCAGCGCGGAACGGACATAAAGAGGTTGTGGAGCTTCTCTTGGGCCATGCCGATATTAGCATCAATTCGACAGACCATCTCTCCCAAACAGCATTATTGCACGCAGTCTCAAATAGCAAGACTGAGGTTGTCGAGGTTTTACTGGCCAATCCACATCTGGAGCTCAATATCCCAGACATTTATAACTGTACCACATTGTACTGGGCGTGTAGGGCTGGCCTCTCAAATATGGTTCGACTTCTCCTAGCCGACAAACGAACAGATTACAACGGTGATGCCGTCGATCTTACACCATTAGAAATAGCGGCTTCGAATAGGCACGCAGAAATTGTACGAATCCTTTTGGAACTCGATGGTATTGATGTCAATAAACGCTGGCCATTATATTCCGCTGTCAATTCTGAGGCAGAAGAGGTAGTGAAGCTACTGTTGGATGACGAGAGGATTGACACCAATCGGGGCCCTGAAGGAGACACACCCCTTGGGCTAGCAACCCGTGCGCGATGCATACCGATAATACGGCTTCTCTTAGGTAGGAAAGATATCCTTGTTAACATCACAGCAAGCAACGGGGAAACACCATTATGTGTTGTGGCGTCTGAGGGAAATGAGCCTCTCGTGCAACTTCTCCTCACCCATCCAGGCATCGACGTTAACTTCGTGGATTACCACGGATATACACCGCTAATTTCAGCAATCACGAGAGGAAAGTTCGAGGTGGTGAAGCTCTTACTAGACGATGGACGGGCTGACGTCAATTTTCCCTACGGAACTGAACACCAAACACCGCTATATTGGGCGGTCGCCCAGGAGCATTGCGCGATAGTGCGTCTTTTATTGAGTGATCCCCGGGTCAGAGTTAACACCATCGCCGACGCCAATATCAACACGATGAAGTACGACCTGGAAATGCTAGTGAATCTTGCAATCCACCAACAAACAGGAGCGGTAGTTCCAATCCCTTTAGACGAATATGGATCCAACGTCAACGCGAGAAACGCTAAATACTGGGCGCCAGCGCGTATCTTGGTGCGTACTGGAGACTACAGTGTGATGTCGTTTCGATTTAGTCGTCAAGACATCAGAGGCCTCCGCAGCACGGCCCCAACGTACGGCAGCACCCCCTTGATTGAAGCGGCCATCCGTGTGCTTAGCAAGATCTTTCAAATGCTCCTCGACAACACAGATATCAAGGTCAACCAAGCATATATGCCGTGCCATACACCAGTATACCACACAAAATTTAGCCTACGAGGAGAGACTGTGCACTTTCTCCTGGCGGATGAGAGAGTCGATATATCTCTTCCGCACAACTCTACTAACTGGACTCTGCACGATCAGGCTATGCAGGGAAAACTTCAAATGACTGCACTGATTATAACAGATATCGGAGGCCATTGAAATATAAGTCGGTTCCCACTCAAGGCATTGGTAGATCAACAAAGTCACCTAGATTGGTGGCGTTCATCTTACTAATTTCCTGCTGTGTATTAGACGAGATAGATGGGTAAGGGCCGTTCGGAAGCTAGGCCGGGGCGGAGGCCAAAGGTTTCTACTACTATTAGGCAGATACTAGTTATTACGAGTTTTTGGAAGGTTTGGGGAAATTTTAGGAGTAGTCATCTTATTTCCCTTGGCTTATCTCTTTTTTTTGAAAAAAAAAAACACTTGATGTATTCTTCTACTTTTATCGGTTTCCACTAACATACCCATTCTTTCTTCCAAACTCCCCTCCTTTCTAACCCCGTCCCTAAGCTTCCTATCAATGAAATTACATATGTGTGGGTTCCTAAATATACACGACGTTCGCTAGGTGCTACTAGGGACTTCACAGCAGGTAGCGGGCCTTTAGAGATTAATAGCTTTACCTACGCATTCTTTCGCACTAAAGCATCTCGTGCGAGGACCAAAAGCAGAACATCACTGCGTAGACCCTTCTCAATAAATCATACCGCATTATTTAGACATATCCGGAACGCCGCTAGGGAGACCTAAGAGCAGAAAAGGTGAAACAGGCGAGTTTGCTACATGCTTCGACAGCAGGCCGTGTGTTCTCAACACCTCAGCGTCATTCCGGATATGCCCAAATAATGCGGTACCATGTGTCATACGTGGATTGGAAACAGGCTAGGTCAACTAGCAGTAGTGGGCGTAAACGGATCAACGAACGCCAGATTAGGAACTTAGTGAACTTTGGACCTGACCCTGCTGGTCGTAGACCGCCTGGATCCAAACGAAGTCTCGCTCCCACCATTCTACCGAGCTCTCCTGGAAGTGCGCTCGATCGAGGCCTCGCAACCTCCGGATTCTACCAAACCTATTTACTACATTCAACTCGGATAGATAGACCACCTCTAACGGGGCCACGGGAAGCAAGAGCAGACTCTTTTGCTTGCTCGCGGACCTTTGTTCCGGAACTCGTAAAATATTGCGCTCGGTGGACTCAACTGGAAGGGCTAGCTGCCCGGCAGTGACACTGGATCCGGGAGTACGATATCATAATGTACAAGTACGCTCTCTCTTCTTGCTCTAGGTATAAACTGTTCGCCAAGGTGGAGCAGCAAACCGACATCTCACAGCTCACCGTCAATTCTGTCTACTCAGCCGAAAACGTTTTGTCAGACACCAGTTCCCGCACCCAATCGAGAGGAAAATAAGCATTTTCGAAGGGGACAATCCCAACGCTACCTCGCCGAAAATTGGAATCTTGACATCAGCTAGAAAACCACTTCAGGATAAACCTCATAGAGGCGCAAATAAAAGAAAAAGTTAATTATATTAACTAGTGTGAAACTAACTCGAGGTTTTGCACGGGCCATATACTTGTAAAAAGGTAACTTAGGTAGCAACCACATGCCTTCTATTCAACCCATATTTTCCCCACGGCTTTGTAATCTTTAAGGATTCTGTAAATTTTTATGTTATCTAAGGGTTCGGGAGTGTGGCATGAAATTTTAGTAGGTTCCCATGGGCATTGATGTTCTCTGAGTGGGGGGTGAAAATGGATACTTTGGTGTAGAAAGGCTGTCGGACAGGACTTTCTTCCCCCGCTAGTAGCGGCCCTCAGTTGGGGCCGGGGGAGGCACCTTACTGGTAGAGGCAATTACAACGTCCTAGGACATTTCTCTTGTATTCGGGTACCCGTACCAGTACTTACGGTACCATTCCTTTCCTCTACCAGCACCTTCAGAGTCACCTCTTTCCCATCAAGGCACCCCGGAGCTCAACCAAATTTTTTCACTTATCCACTACCTCAAAATCGAAGTAGCCTCGTGACCTGAAAACCATTCACGAACCCCAGAAATATCCGCCCGCACCTTCCCAGACTCCCAGTACGGTATTGTCAGTGCCGCCCAGAAACAACGTTACACAAGATGCCGTTTCACACGAAACAAGGTTCGGAATGTTGTACCGGTAAGTCTAGTCTAGGAAATGTTATCATTCTAGCAGGCTAAACGCTGATTGCGTGAAGCTTATATAGTGGTAATTTAAGCTTTGGGGCCGTTGGCTCGGTGCTTTTAAAGGATCGGCACTGCACTGCATGGGTTGCTCGTGATTTGGCTTAGAGGGCTTTATTTCAGGAGACTCATCATGTGGGGCCGTTTCATGAGTATCTCTTGGCATTGAATGGATGGAGGTTGCGCTTCATAATATGTGTATTTAATATTGCCACCTTCCCCAGGGGGTAGAAAGCTTATTCGTGGGATGGCCAAAACCTTGAGATCTACTCCTGCAATAGATATCCCCTTGGTCACGCCCACAGATACTCCTGGGTACGATGTTTACGCTGCTATGGTGCCATAAGACATATATTCCTAATACTCGAGCACTTGTTCATTCATAACAGGGTATGATACTGATACTCCCGCAGGGCATGGTCTAACAGAACTACTTGCACCAGTAGTCTACCCAACTTCGAACCCCCGAGCTCCAGCACCTCCGGTCCTCGCATGAACTCATCCACAGAGCCCTAGTACAAGTAGCCCCACCGTGCTTCCCACTCTCGGCATGGCCGACACTAGTCCCACAGCAGTGGAGCCAATTGGCAAAGCGATCGGCAAGCGAAAAAAGAAAGAAAGAGAAACGTGCAAACAAACTCAATTGACCCAAACGGTTTATTCCTAAGCCCCTCACTAAAGCAATCACCCCCCCATCCCCCTGTCCCCCGTTGCATTTCCCTAGCCAAAACTAGCCGAATACGACTTTCCAGGATATTCTGCAGGAGGAGACGTTACACAAGATAGAAGGAAATCATACCCCTTCCCCACCCAGGAGGGAGGAGCGGTAAGTACGATTTTAAGCAATGTGTGGCTGCGGGTGGTAGGAGAGAAAAGGTTATTTATCGTTGATTGTGATTTCTCCTCCCTGCTTCTTTTTTCCTTCTTCTCCTTCTCTTTCCTACGGCATTCTTGAAAACAGGAATCGAGAATTCGTCATGATCCTTAAAATACCGATTTTATTATGTTGGACGCTTCTAGCGTCTATGTCTTTGGCACGGCGCGGTGGGGGAAGATCTGGTGATTCAGGTAGCAGCGGTGGAAGTGATAGTTCCTCAGGGAGCAGTGGAGGCAGTGGTAGCAGTGGCTCCCTTTCTCAGAGTTCCGATGATGCGGTAAAAGCCCAACAGACAGACCTCTACCTCATGCCAGCGACATACTACAATGGATCAATCACGATCACGCATAAGCTTTCCAATGCATCGAATGACGACGCAGGCTGCTTGAACGACAATCTGTGGGAGAAGACGTACACCTACGATGGAGTACTAACCATCGGTCCAAAGAGATCCATAAACGACACGAATCCACTATACTTCTCTCTACGAGGCTTCGAACCCACAGCAGCAGGAACTTTAGGGGCAAGACAGGAGTTCCTCCGTCTAACCTCGACGACACTGGGAGAACTGGAAGAAAAAAAACAAGAAGACAAGTTCGGGAACATACCACCAGCCCCGGGAGCCAGCACCGAAGAATTCAAAGTCCTCTGGAACGTCTCCCTAACCCAGAACGCCACGACTGTGGACAATAAAGGCACGACACTGATAGACTCCTGGGACCTCTCAGCAAACTACATCAACAAACCCCTCCCCCGGCGGGAAGTGCTTACTCCGAAGCGGATATTCAAATACTCTACCTCCTTTGTCACGCTCTCTGACATCTGCGTATCGGGGTACGAGCTTATCGCGGAGACGAAACCGAAATCGCCTTATGGTCCCTCGTCCAGTAGCGTTGGGATTATGTATCCCGACTTAGGAGCGCGCATCGATATTCGGGGCGTCGGCACTGACAAGGTGTTCTTCTTGATGGAGAATAGCACGTTCGGACAACAGCCGTTAGGGGTTTCGACGCCGATTATTAGCATGTATACACCCGAGCAACCGTGGGAACAAGTGGCGCCCTGGCAGAGAATTGGGTCATTTGATTTCTCTGGGGATATGCTGAATGCTAGCGCTGTTGTTAGTATTAGGTTTGAGGGAGTGAAGTATGGGGAAAAGAGCTCAGAGATGCAGAATGTTACGTCTGTGGAGGCGTTGGCATGGGTTGGTGCTGGGAATGCTCTGCGGAGTCGAGTTGGTGCGATCGTTATGGCTGCTGGCACCGTTGCTGGGTTTTTGGTTCTGACATGAGAGGAATTGGAATTTGGGCACTCGGCGCCTTATCTCATGGGCTTATGTTTTATGATGGATTTGTCTCGTTCCTTGGTTTCTTGTAGCAACATTTACATTCGGGTTTATAATACATAACTAATCATTCGGTATACTTTTGAGTTCTTGAAATTTTGGCTTCACCAGAAACGGTGCGCGTATCAGTGAAGTGTTTATGTCCACAGCATAAAACGTCGTCGTTGAGGGGACAGTTATCCTACGATAGCTCTCCCGGGGAGCCTAGGTCAGAGGGTCTCACTCGGACTTGGCAGGTCCCGGTCCTTTTCCCTTGCCTAGGTCGGAAACTCTTTATCACACCCCCAGATTAGACTCCGAAGACTATTGATCAGCTTGCAATTTACAACCTTGGATTCCGCTTGTATCACGCCGATTGTAAACCAACGTCTAGTAATTCCTAGGGCGCCCAAGGATATTTCCCGATCCCAAGCCGATCACACACCAACCCCACCTCTATCAAGGGAGTAAAAGCTAAATTTCTCTACGACTGGACAACTAAGTCTGCTGATTCCCTAAATCCCGCAATTAGGCACGAGACCAGAATCTGAACACTTCCCTTCGGTTTGTCCATCCGATCGTGCTTAACATATCGGTAGAGGAGGCGGCAACAGAGAGGACGGCGAACAATACACCAAAAGGATTGGTGGCAAACGTCAAATTTAGTGAGCCGTTAGTTGTCTCCTCAGAATCCGCCCTAACCCAATGCCCAATTCCCAATATAGAGTATGATATCATGTCAACTTAAAAAATTTCCGTCCCGCGCGACGGGCTACAAGGGCAACCCTACGACCGCTTGGACTCACTACTTACAGTATGCAACCACAACAACTACGAAATTTTTAGGCAAACATTAAATATTATTATATAATTATTGACTTGCAGAGAATCCCTCATGTAAAATTATTGAATAAAAAACCAACACTTCACACGCCACTCCCTTGCACCTAAAGCATCATCAGCTACCCTCTCCCATAGTACGTAATGGAGCTGAGATGAGGTAAATTGGGTGGCTATCCAATAACTTATATGATACCAAAAAATGGAGATAGCATTTATCCAGAAGTCCTCAATATAGGAGGAAGTAAAAGTTTCTTTGGGTGTCTATATCCATATGAAGGGATCCAACATTGATGACGAACGGCAGCAATGATAAGAGGGAAAGTTCACAGCCAAAATTGTTCGTGACTCTTAGCCTCATGGGTAAGAGAGAGAGAGATATCTCCCGGTAGTATGTGAAGTTCCGGATTCAATCGACTATATGCATATAATGGAAAATGCTAGTCTATCTCTGTCTCTGCCATATAGTTATCATACTCTTCCAGTTCATCTTGCCGGATAAATACTAGGTATCTGATCTCCTAAACAAGCCCTACCAAACTTGGTCCCACATAACGTAGAAAACACCCTTCTTCCCGCCTCCCGTCGCAGGGCACGCGACAGTACCTTCCGGGTCGAATTGTAATCAATTAATTCGGAAATACTGTGACATCAGAACGTCTTCTAGTCAAATACTCGAGCATCATACTCGGGGGGTCATTAAAACTGGAAAACTGCTTCCGCTGATCCCATACAATTCTCTATAGAGACGAGGGCCATGTCTTCTGATTTTTAATGACCCCCACGAGCAAATACAAAGGCTAGAGAAGAGGATCGAAGACCTCTTTTAGAAATGGACCCAGGATGGGCATGCCAAGACTCTTTTTCTTCAAATCCCGCATGTTAAATTTTTCTTTTGCTACCCGCCCCACCTTCCCACCTCCCTCGCCCCCACCTCCCTCGAACTAAACCTATCGTGACTTAATAAATAGATAGGGACTAGCTTCAGAGCTCCTTCGTCACAACCTTTCTTCTTAAAACTCTTTGCATAAGGGCGAACAAACAAACGAACGAATTCACAAACGAGAAAACATGGCGGAAAAAACAGTACAGCAGAATCCGCTCCTTCATGGACTAGTTGATATCGGGAGGTGGGTGTTTACTATTCCGGCTACTAGCTGCTAACAAAAAAAAGCAAAAGGATTTAGAGGAAACTATTCAATGGTGTGTTCGTTTGCTAAAAACTCGAATCTAGCAACGGCATCCGCTTCTCCATCTCAAACCTTGACCCCGCAACAGCCCGTATACTACCCACCGTCTTCCAAGACCGTGCCGCGATCTCGCTATACGATGCACAGTTCAGCGGGACGACAAAGTCCCCCATCTCCAAAGAGGTCATCGGGCAGATCCTAACCTCCATGCGACGCTTTAAATCCGTCTGCAGTGACTTTGGCGTGCCAGACCAGAATGTCCGCGTAGTTGCTACTGAGGCCACGAGGGAAGCCCAAAACTCTGTCGAGTTTCGCGACAAGATTACCGAAGCCTCGGGCTGGGATGTGGAGCTTCTTTCCAAAAGTGAGGAAGCGAGAATCGGAGCTGAGGGCGTTGCGAGCTCTATCGGGAGTGTGACTGGCCTCGTCATGGACCTTGGCGGTGGGAGTACGCAGCTTAGCTGGATGAGGAGTGAGAAGGGGGTTTGCCAGATGGCGGAGAAACCAGTCAGTATGCCGTATGGGGCTGCAGCACTGACTAAGAGGATCGAAACGGCAATAGATGGGACGGCTATAGGGCTGCTAAGGGGTGAAATGAAAGAGAAGATTTCGGAGGCCTTTATCTCGTTGCAAGTACCGAAGGATTTGCAGCTTGATGCTGAGGCCGAGGGTGGATTTACCATGTATCTGTCTGGCGGAGGATTCAGAGGGTTTGGATACTTGCTGTTGGATCAACATGACATCAAACCTTATCCCGTGCCTATCATCAATGGGTTCAAAGCGCCTGGGAATGCATTCTCGAGCCTGGCAGATCTGCACTTGGATCCCGAGCTGAGTGATCGTTTGGATGAAAAGTTCCGGATATCCGGCCGCAGAGCAAGGCAAATTCCCGCTGTGGCATTCCTGATCAATACACTAATCGAAACCCTCCCCAAAATAAAAACCGTAATTTTCTGTCAAGGTACCATCCGCTCCTTTCTCTCCCACCATCACTTCATTAACAAACAATTCCAGGCGGTGTCCGGGAAGGCGCCCTCTTCGAAAAGCTCCCTCGGGAGATTCGAGCCCAGGACCCACTCCCCGTGGCAACACTCCCCTTCGCCCCCAAGTCTACTGAACTCGTCAGTCTCCTCCTGAACTACGGCCTCCCCCGCTCGGCCCCCTACATCATCCGTTTCGAGACCGCACCGGCCCTCTCAAACATGCTAATCTACCACTCCAACGTGCCCAAAGAATCCCGCGCCTCCTGTGGTCTGCACAGCACCACAACCGGAATCCTCGCCAGCGCCCATGGCCTGACTCACGAGACCCGTGCCCTCCTAGCACTCTCTCTGTGTGAACGCTGGGGCGGAGAAGTCTCCGATTCGAACCTCAAGACTCGTCTGCAAGACCTAGTCGGCCCGGAGTTGGCTTACTGGGCACACTACCTGGGTGCTATAGCCCGTGTTGTTGGAAACGTGTACCCGGCTGGAATCATCGGACAGGAGAAACTCCGCTTCTTTGCTACGGACGAGATGGCCAACACGGGGGCTATCATACTCAAGGTTGCGATTAGGGAGGATGATCCAGCGACTAGTGCTATTATGGTCATGGACAGTATCAAGGACCTTGGAAAGGTTGGGAAGAAGAAGAAGAATAGGGAGTTTAGGAGGAAGGTGGCGTTGAATTTGGTGAGGGATTTGGAGTAATGATTTGTTTGTAGGTTTTTCTTTCCCCCCTAAGGGGGCCTGTTAGGCAACGACCTCTACGCTTAAGGTGAATAGGGGATAGTGGGGTGGGTAGGGAACGGTGGTGGTGGTGGTTAATGTGGTTAATGTGGTCGTGATGAAGGTTGCCTTGCTGGATGAGGGGTTCTCTTTAAAAATTGTTCATTCAGTCTGGGATATCAGTCTCGATATCCGGTTGTCGACTGATACCGCGAGGTTTCTGGCGACATGATATCATAAGTTGTGCTAGGGATTAGGCGAAATTAAACCATGAATCTCCTGGTGACTACAAGTGTCATAAATTATCTGCGGAACATCAATTGCTTATATATCTACGGCACAGCAACAGCCCCACAATGTCCAAACCCCAAATGTTTTTTTAATATTTCCTTCCAATCCGTAAGAAAAAGAAAAAGAAAAGAAAAGAAAAGAAAAGAAAAAACCCTCCAGCACCAAGCAGCGAATAAACTACAGCATACAACACACACAAAAGAAAAGAGACAACGCCATCCCATCAAGAGCCGTGAAATAGAAAATAACAATATTTGTACAAACTTCCTCTTCTTCCCTTCCCTTCCCTTCCCTTCCCTTCCCTTCCAATGTCATGTTCACTTCTTCTTCTTCCCAGCCCCCGATCCAACAGCGGAGTTCTGCTGGCTTTCACGCATGGCAGCCCTAGCCTGCCTACTCCCACCAAGCTTAGGACCTCTCGGCTTCTTATTCTCGTCGCGCTTCTTCTTCCCGTCGCCGCCGCGACGCCGGCGGCGGGTCATCAGCGCGTCGAGGAATTCACGACGGAATTTCTCGGCGATGCGGTCGTCGGCTGCGCCTTCGCTTTCGCGCTGGTCTTCGGTTGGGTCTGGGTCTGTGTACATTTCCACTTTTGAAAAGAAAAAAAAAAGTTAGCCTAGTGTTGGGCGGGTGAAGGAGGGGGGTTGTACGTCTGCTCTCTTTAAGGACTTCCTCGACAAGTTTATCTCTTTGTACGTCTTGGCTATTCCTGCGTCGGCGGTTCTTCATTTTCTTCCGATTTGGGATGTTGTTGGCGGTTGATGTGTTGGGTGCGGTGGAGGGGTCGTCTTCGATTTCTTCTTCACCATCTTGTAGGCGGCGGGTGGCTTCTTTAGTCCTGGCTATGTTGTGTTTTTTCGCTTCCTCGCCGAGGTCTACTTCGTGGAGTTTTCCCAGTGTTGCGCCGCGGCCTTCGGGAACTACTGGGGTCCAGTATGCGGATTTGGTACTCTCCTGATCGGTTCTACCACTGCCACTACCAATCCCCCCTGCTCCTCTAGCACCAGTGTTCCCCCCTCCCGCACCAAATCCGTCTCCGCCCCATTCACCCCGCCGCTTACTCATCTCGCTCTCGATGTAGGCCATCATATGTTTATCCACATCCAGAATCTGCCCCGTCTGATGCGTAAACCTGTTCACCACGGCCTCTAATTCCGCCTCTGTCACCACCATCTTGGCAGCGGCGTTGTCGTTGGTTCCAGAATCCTGCGCGGGTGTTTGTGGGGCGTGCTTTGGAGCGGAAACTTCCAGCCCTCTAAGCGCAGAAGTTCTCGCGATCTTTTTGCGGAGGCGGAGGATCTCCGTCAGGCTGGGAGTTGGCTCTGAGCCTTCGACGTTGGGAGATCGGGGGGGTGGAGCGGGCGGGATGGTCAAGGTAGTTGTTGTTTGTGAGGGCTGTGATGGTGCAGTGGCGGCGGTAGTAGTAGTAGGGGCAGCGGTAGCTGCAGGCCCGTCATCGTCTTCCACTGGCCTGCGTCGGAATTTTCGGGATTTGGAGTTGGTTGTTGAAGTAAATGAGGGGAATTCTGTCGTTGCTGGTAAGGCTGATGCTATTTGGGAGGCGGTTGTGGAGGCTGCTTCGACTTCCATTGTCGCTGTGCTGCCGACTTGTGCTTGTTTATTTTTGTTTGCCGTTGGAAGTTTTTGACGAAATTGGTAAAGTTGGGTTGGGGGGTGTGGTGAGTGTGGAGGAGGGTTACAAGTAAGATGGACAGACGGATGAATGGATGGACGGAAGGTGGATAGATGAAGAGCAACAACAGGGAATGGAAAGGGAAGGAAAGTTGGTTTGGCTTGGTAGTTTGTGAATCACGTGATGTGGCGAACTCCCTCTTCCTTGGCCCATCGACTCAACTTCGGGTGTGAGGGTGGTCTGATTACATAAGCCAAGCAGGATGGAAGGCTTTGTCAGCGAACTTCACTCTTCAACCGAGTTGGCATGTAAGTTATCCCGTAGACATCCAAGAAGATATTAGCCCTTCTCAATGCCTATTATATATTATGATTCCCTTGACAGTATATTTCTGGCATCCATACCTATAAGGGGAAATACCGTTTTGTCTTAATGTGCTGTCTATACCTAGTACGGTAGTGGGTACAAGTATGTGCCCGGCGGAAGTACCCCGGTTACAAGTACCCTCAGCAAGAGCATCTCTATGATGCTCGGCGAGCGAAGTGCGAGCAAGAGGCTTAACAGTTCGACTTTCACCATAGGCAGTGCTCGGTATCCCAGTAACAACTTGGACCTAAATCTTGACAATTTCATTGAGCGTATCAAAGCCCCAATACTACTCATCCGAGCTCTCCTTCAACTTCCGGGTCAATTTAAGCTCATCGAAACTCTTGTCATGGCATTGGTCAACTAAAACCTGTCCTCCGCCCAAAGCTCTCCAGAAATGCAAGAACACTGCTTGATTGCTTATGATTCTGTAGCGACGCACTCGACTGTACAATTAATTAATGTACTCGAGTAATATCCCTCTCCCAGACAATTATCTATCACATACAACTACCTGGCCGAGCTAGGGAAATCAAAACGTGGCCAAGTTGATAAGGTGCACCTGTCAGGGCCAAGTTCATTAAAAACGTGTTCCTCTACTGATAAGCTAGGCGATAAAAGGTTTCTTCATCGGAAGTCTGCTTACCGAAATAGGAAGGGAGAGTCACTGATTGCCTTGGCATATAAATTATTGGTAGCGCTCCCTTCCGATATAACTGGATGACACCACCATAAGAAAGTAATTCCCGCCTGTGATGGTATGATAGTATAATAACCCCAGTAGTAGAATGTTGTATTAGCAGTATCGAGGAGCGCAAGTAATAGGAATACCATGGAGGAGCACAGAAATGTGGACCAGCGGGCACACTAGAGCATGTGCGGATGTTTATCGTCTTTTTATATTTCGAACTTTTTATGGGCTTATCGCCACGTCTGCCCTAACTTAATAAGTATGGTACATATGGCCCAGTCCGTACCTAAATACCCTTTGGCTCTAGCCACCACCGCACTTAAAACAAGCCTACAGCCCCTAACCCAGGCCTTTCCATGAAACACACTCAATTTGTATGATACCTCTTCCCAACCTCTTCATCCACTTCCAACCCTAAAAATCTCCCTCTCCACTACCACCCCTCCCTCATATCTTTCTCTCCCCACCCTCCCATCCATCATTCTCCGCCCCTCCTCCACTAGCGACCTCCATAGAAGAACATACACACCTCAACCTTTCCTCCCGTCAGCATCTACACACTATCATAGCACCCCCATCAGCTTAGTCCTGCTCGGAGGAAGGAGACATGCATTTACTTTCTCGATATATTCCCCTCCTTCGGCACGGAAATCTCACCCGCTACCGCACCTTATCTACCACTCTTACATCGTCTATGGAGAATAGTTTACCGGGTCGCCGTCGTTATCATCAGCAAAGGTCCTCATCCATTGCACTAAAACTGACGAATATGCTGAGAGGAACGTCAGAAAGGCATTCGGAGAAGTAAGTAGTAGCCCTATTCTAAATTTGGATCACGGTTAACACTCTCCAAAGGTCCCCACCCATTTCACCAAAAATCGACGATATCTTGGCCGAAACTAGATTAGCGATGCAAAGGAAAATGTTTCAAAAGGTGACTACGACTGGCGTGGACCTGGATAGTGTCTGTAGCCAAACACTGCAGCAAATAAAGGAACAGAAGGGTGACATGCAAAGACTTGGGATGAAGGTGCTGATGTGGGTATCCCATGCGAAGCGGCCGTTGCGGATTGACGAACTCTGCCATGCCCTGGCAGTAGATGTGGAGGCGACGGATCTAGACCCTAAGAATATCCAGCCGCAAGATACAGTCCTCGGGTCATGCTTAGGGCTTGCCTTTGTTGACAAGAAGACGTCGGTAGTCCGGCCAATCCACGACACGCTTCAAAAGTACCTTTCCCGGCCTGGGATCCTGCCTGGTGCCCACAAAATACTAGGTGAAACCTGCTTGGCTTATCTGAATCACAACCAGATCAAGAGGCTTCCAGTCAACAATGTTGGGGACCTTGGACAAATGCCCTTTCTCGAATATTCGTCTTTCTATTGGATGGCCCACGCAAAAATTGAACTCTCAGACCGGGCAGAAACCCTTGCACTCGAGCTATTAAACCAATACGAAAATCATATATCTTTCAAAAAATTGTGGCCGTCCTGTTACCCAAAACCTCGTTCTCCATTGACTGGTTTACACTTTGCATCTGAGGTCGGAATTGATGCGTTAGTAGCTGCGTTGATAGAGACGAAAAGCTGTGACATTAATGAAGAAGATTCGGAAGGGTGTACACCCCTCATGTACGCCGTTAAGAACAAGAATCACAGGGCGGTAAAGCTACTGCTCACATGCGATGGCGTTGATCCCGACAAGCCAGAAAATAGCATGTTTGGTGAAACACCACTCCGGTGGGCTATTGGACATGAGGAAGTGGAGATGGTGAGGCTACTCGTACAGGGCGGCGCCAACCCCTACAAGGAAAGCGATGATGGTCAAACACCATTCATGCTTGCTTCCCAGTACCTTTGTGATAGGCCGATGTTAGCCCTCCTCCAGCCTCAGCCAATCACAATCTCCGACCTGGATTAGGCTGCAAGAGAGATCTCCCTACATTCCTTCTCTATGTATGCACGTGTACACGTATCCCTTTTGCAATCATTTCACACTTGATCTTTTCATCAGCACAGCTTCCACCCTCTTCTTGTAGCCCTTTCCGGCCACTTTGTGCCTTATTACCATTTTCTAGACACTCTCAACTCCTTTTCTTCCTTTCCTGTTTTTCCTGACCCCCAACCTTCCAAATTATCTTGGGCATGAGCTTGTTTCGGTGAACGGCTATCTTATGTATTCTATTAAAATTCAAGCTTCGCAGCTGTTTTCTCCGCTTGGCGTTTTGTAGAGTGGTCCTGATATACTAGTAGCATCGAGACGGTTAGAATGGTGGCCCGATATGTTATGGGTCAAGGAGTGTTTATTTTTCCAATCCATAAAGAACCGCTTTCCCGCGTGATATTATAATTCTTCCCACCCTCTACCCCCTGCTGTAGAATTACAACTTCTCATACTTGAGCTTACAGTACATTTATGGTCGGGACAGTGTTACAACCAAAACCCCCGGGTCGCAACATAACTCAGGGTTCGTTTACCTAATCGTCTTACTCTAAAACCCGGGTGATAAAACTAGACTGGTGTCTACTTGCGTAATTTTCTGATAGACAGTACGAGGTTGGTAACAAAAGAAACGAGCCCCCACCGGCTTTTCCATACAAAATGCCCATTTTCAAAAGGTATGATACTTGCCCACCACCACTATAACATCAGAAAAATTGAGGAATTTTCTAGAAGACACAATTTGGCAAGAAGATTCACATAATTGAGCACTAGGTTACTATACAGAAATCATTCTAGGGGTTCTGAGTGCCAAAGTTCTGGATGAGAGCCAAAAAAAAGTACCAAGGCGGTCGGTTTGTATGGTATGGGATTTCTACATTACAACCACACTAGCTAGGCTTCACACATTTACTGCCAGTGGTTGGTAAGGCAAAAACAACTGGAAATTATATACTCGTATGTTAAATCCCCTGTGATTCCCTTTGACTTGAAGAACAAAATTTGTTGTGCCTCATCGCATTGGTTGGCTAAACTTGTGGGTTTTGTATGGGACAACGGGGGTGAGCTCATTTCTTTTGTCGCCAAGATCGGCCAAGTTGATAAGGTGCATCTGCCGAGGCCAAGTTCATTAAAACCTGTGTTCCTCTACCGATAAGCTAGGCGATAAAAGGTTTCTCTATCGGAAGTCTGTTTACTGAAATGGGAAGGTAGAATCACTGATTGCCTTGGCATATAAATTATTGGTAGCGCTCCCTTCCAATATAATTGGATGACACTACCATAAGAAAGTAATCCCCGCCTATGATGGTATGATAGTACTTCCAATTTCATCGCGTATTCGGAATCAGGTATTATTAAAGATTTACCTCTTAGTACTATAACCAAACATGGCTAGCTGTAGTTACTATTACTAGCATCGTTAATTCTCGTATTAGGTCAA
>Ga0307507_10001970_pt1 | contig 44527 bp, 28 predicted proteins | sample 7_EM_MG_FD_207223 | JGI IMG/M metagenome (GOLD analysis project Ga0307507, IMG submission 207223) | Populus trichocarpa ectomycorrhiza microbial communities from riparian zone in the Pacific Northwest, United States - 7_EM | ecosystem: Host-associated > Plants > Roots > Unclassified | place... | reverse complement strand
TTATTTTACTAGCCTTATAAATAGCTTTAAAGTAGCTTTTATTTATTTAAAATATGTTATTAGTATAAAAGAGGTAAATATAATTATGGTTGCCAAATGCGTAGATTACTGGTAGGTTGCGCGCAGGCTGCGTGTTAAAAAAACACGATATAGGCTAGTTGGTCGAGTTGCTAAATAACCTTAACTGCGCGCCAATTGCGTCAACCACCAACCATTGAGGCCATTGAAAGGGTACCATATTTTGCCGATATACTCTCTTATTACCTAGCTTAGACAACCCCCATTAAACAAGTTTCTACTCCTTAGAACGAACCTTCTTACGAACCTTCTTAAGACGGATTAACTGAGTAGAAGCAGCTAGATAAGAGTTAAGGGCTTACTATTAAGTGTCAGCGGCCTCTTGTTCTACGTTATAAGAATAATAGAGCTCTACTAAAGTGACTAATAGTTTATTGTTAAGCTTTGTAGCGGCAGATTAAACATAAGACCCTATAATAAGTTACTTAGGGAACTTAAAGACTATTAAGAGTTATAGAACGCGTATACTTAGCGTTAGAGATAGAGCGAACATTATAAGATAAATAGATGTTTGCTTTAGTACACTCTAAATAAGAGGATAGTTATTAAGCTAAAGGACTTGCTAGCGTAATATAAACTAACCCCTCTTTTGCGCACCAAGAATACGGAAACGGTATTATCTCACTAAGAGATAATATTATAGTAATGGTACAAGACCAATAAGCTGTAAAAGAAAAAGAAGATGCTTTAGGTATAATAAGTAAGGATATTAACCAGACTAATTAAACGGATATTACACCTCTAGTAGACAACTTGGAGATGTTAGGGATCTTTAAGGACAAAGATAAAGAGGAGGGAGATGGTGTTATAGATAGCTTAAGTATAATGTTATAACTACTTAGGGAAGAGTTGGTGGAAGCTAGTTAGTTAATATTAGTACGGTCCAGAATAGATCTGATGGAACTATGTAATAAGGAATAGTAGCTAAGGTTATATAATATAATCTATATAATTTATATAATTTATATAATCCGTAATAGAGTAGATAGAGTACACGTACCTTATAGAGCGAAGGGATTTCTTAGGAGTAAGATTGTGTATTTAAAGGACCACTATCCCTACCTAGATAGTTCTCTCTTTGTAGTAAATCTCAAAATACAATTAGAGTTAATCTATTAGGCAACCACTCTACCAGTTATTATTATATTGTTGACTTCTTATTTGCCTATACACCTAGCCCAATAATAGGACCCACCGTAGTTCTTGCTACAAGGTTCCGTTACATAAGAATTAAGAGCACGCTGTTAAGTAGTAGTAGCCTCTTATTTAGCGTTATAAGAATAATAAAGTTTAGCTAACGCTACTAAGAGCTTATTATTAAGTTTTGTAGTAGTAGATTAAACCTAGAACCCTAGTAGCAATTAATAAGGGTACTTAAAAACTATTAAGAGTAATAAAATATATATACTTAGTATTAGAAACCAAGTAACCGTTATAGAATGACTAAATATTTACTTTAGTGCACTCTAAATATAAAGAGGGTTATTAAAATAAAGGACTTGCCCGCGTAATATAAACTAACCCCTCTTTTATATAACAAGAATATAGAGATAGTATTATCTTACTAAGAGATAGTATAGCAGTAATGGTATAAGACTGGCGAGCTATAAAAGAGGAAGGAGATGCTTTAGGTATAATAAGTAAAGATATTAACTAAATTAATTAAGCGGATATCACACCTCTAGTAGACGACTTAGAGATATTAGAAATCTTTAAGGACAAAGATAAAGAGAAGGGAGATAGTGTTATAGACGCTTTAAGTATAATATTATAACTACTTAGAGAGGAGTTAAAAGAAGCTAGTTAGTTAATGTCATGGGACACCTCTATGACACCTTATACACGTCCACCTGTTCCTACCTGTTTCCACCTATTTCCACCGACGCAGCAAGAAGAGACCGACCGCGAGACGACAATCTAATGGCAATCTGCCGGCAATCTACGGCAATCTGACGGCAATCTACCGCATTCTGCCATATTCTGCCAAGGCCACCAAATCCTGCCAAGTTCTGCCAGGACCGCTACTCGAATCCTATTCTGCTCCGTGCACGTGTCGACCAAGCAACTAAACTAACGATATATACCCTTTCTTCCCGTTTCCTTACCTTCTCTCCTTACGCAACGTCTTGACCTCATTACACAGTTTATATACATAGCTTAATAATATCTACTTCGCTATATATTATCACCACTCGTACTCACTCCGTGACAGTTAATAAGGATATGGTTTAGAATAGAACTAGTAGAGCCCTATAACAAGGAATAGTAAGTAAGGTTATATAATATAATCTATATAATCTATAATAGAGTAAATAGAGTAGATAAAGCAGATAGAGTAATAACTTTCTTAGGAGTACGGACGTATATTTAAAGGATTATAGTCCCTACCTAGATAGTTCCTTTCCTTATAGTAAATCTTAGAATATAATTAGAGTTAATCTATTAGGTAACTACTCTACCAGTTATTATCTATTTATTATATTATTAAATTCCTATTTACCTATATAACCTAGCCTAATAATAAGTCTACTATAGTGTTTCCCGCAAGGCTTCGTTATATTTAGAGTATTATTATTATTATTAATTTCTAATCCTAACTAGATCTTATATTTCTCTTAAGTAGAGGTAGCTCTCTTAAATAAGCTTACTTTAGATACCATTATTAGCTACCTAGGGGTTTATTAATATTATATAATTCGTTTTTAATACTAGGGTTTAGGTTAAGTATAGTCTAGCCTATAAGGGGGGGGGGGGTATTATTAGGGCCTTTCTAGGCTATATATGGTATTTAGTATCGAAGTATAATGTATTAATATATTATTGCAAATAAATTTTTTTTTAAGGGTGGGATATTATAGAGGCCTTCCTAAGCTATATAGGAAGAGCTTAGTATAATATAACGGGGTTATATAACTACTTCTAAACCAAAGCTTATAAATTGCTACTATATAAGAATACTAAGCTAAGAAGAAGAAGGAGAAGAAGATTATTAAAAACTAAAGAGATATAAGAGGTCGCTAAGGCGCTAGTGGTAAGCGAGCTAATAGCAATTTTCTATCTCGGGGGTGGAAAATCCTGATTAGTTAGCTCTATAAGTAGTGCTGGCAGAATTTGGCAGAATTTGGTAGATTGCCTAGAAAGCGGCAAATTGCCCTAGAAGTGGTAATGTAGCAGGTGATATGCTTTAGCACCGTCACAGTTATAGGATAAGCTTAAAGTTAATATAGACTATTTCCATACTGCCCGAGCTAAAATGGCCTATATATTCGGCCGTATCGGCGGGGACGCCTAAACGTACCTATGCCCACGATACGCTTAGGACTTAATAGACACCTTTCTCTCTAAAAAAGAGATAATTAACTACCTATCTTCTATTTATAAGGACTCCTTTAAGGTATAGAACGCCCGCCTTAATTATAAAGGTCTAATAATAAAAATAATGATGACCTTTTCGTCCTTTTAAACCCGCTTCTTGTACCTAGCCAGTTAGACCTAAATCTCCTAGAAAGATCTACTACTAAAACTTTATAATAAGCTTACCCTAAACCTATAGCGGGCCGTACTGCTAGTTTTTACTACCATATAGACGCTTAAGGAACTTATAGACTACTGCCTAGCTATTAACTAAGGTCTTTATTAAATTAAGATATATACTAAGTAGTTAAAGGCTAGGAATACCTTGCAGATATCTAGTAAACCCCTCTGGCTTAGGCACCTAAAGTATCGCACACAAATGCTGGAGGTCTAGAGGCAACAATAATCACATATCTATTCTTGGATGCACACAAACTCTTAGTTGAGCTTTATTTCAGTAGTAGGAGATTCTTAATTTGTGGATAGTGTAAAAGAATAGGGATGCTGCCTTGCAGCTTCTGCTGGTATTTATTTTGAAAAGATGGAAATCTCGGAGGAATGTCGAATTGTAGGTGGGTTAGAGTTTAAGAAGAGCTGTAAAGTAGATACTATGCTAAACACTTTTGTACATCCTGCCTAGGACTAGAGAAGCCTTTTATATGATAGTTACCGCCACCTGTGCCCATCTGATCTTTCTAAAGGCGACCGACTTCTCCTTCGATATCTCTCGTACTTCGCTCTATTTTGCGAATGTGCCCGTGAGCGATCCTCATCATCTCTATCAAGATGCCTTCTTCTCCGCCTACTCCGTTCCTCTCCCCGTCGCCGACTACTACTCCTTGACCTGTGCCTCTGCCTCTGCCTCTGCCTCTGGATATCTAGATCTTTATCTCTCTCTCTTCCTGACGACTGTGAGCGTGACCTTCGATGCCGTCTCCTCGACTGACTCCTAGATTGCCTCCTCCTATTGCGCTCACGACCATCATATTCCCTTCGCCTTCTATTTATTCGCTCTTGCTGTCCATGCCTACCTCTTTCATCCCTGCGACTCCTGCCATTTGGTCGTTCATTTTCTAACCCATCCCCACTTAGCATATCGCCTTCTTGATCATCAGCAGCACCAAGCTGACCGCCGTACCCTCCATACCTGACCAAATTACCTGCACTAGTGTCACCCTCATCCGTGGTAGTCTCCTTGCTTGCTTTCTTAGCCTCCGCTTGGCTTGACTTTTCTCCAAGAGGAGTTAGGTTCACATTCGTGGACACGCGCTGTGGCACAGGAAGACCCATAGCTGCTAGCATCGCATCTTCTTCTGCTTCTTTAATTCGACGTTTCTCCTCGGCAAGTGACTCTGCAGCGGATTGTGGGGTGGGAGTATCGGGCTTGGCATACCAGTTCAGATCGCGGCCTTTCTGCCAACGGCCAACGGCTACAGTTTGTTGATCAATTGATCTAATCGCAGGTAATGTGGAAAGGTAGGCTAAACATACGTGCCATGAGGGAATGCCCAAGATAGTTCTCCCGCTGTGAATCTTGCTTGACATCCTCCCACTTGAAATCAGCGCGACCGCCGCTGTGATATTCGTTAGTAGTTATCTATTAGCGACCTTTGGTTAGGGTGCTATACCGGCTACCTTCTTTACGCACACTTTGCAAAAGATCCATAATGTACGATTTGAGAGTAATTGCAGATGTGATGAGGTTGTGTTAAGAAGTGGGTGGATTCGTGGTTGGCGCAGCATTGAATGCAAGGGCGGGGCGAACCGCCGAGCCTCATGACGAACTGGTGAAAGACACTCCCTTGCAACGCTAAACGGACAATCGCTTTCCATTGATCGGTGACTGATTGCGAATTTAAGGTACTAACAAACACCCAGAACAAATCTGGCACGGTGTTTTGGGCCGTGCGATATATCCGTAGTAACTTAGGAGGGTACACAGCCTTTGCACTTGCCAATTGTGCCCTCCCACTTTTAACTCCATCTCAACTACTACAAAACACAGCATGGCACAATCACGGCCACCCCTCGATGAGACAGTTTGGTACGATCCAGTCTGGGTTGAGTTTCTGCGTGGCATTCATACAAATTCAGGTAAACAATACCATCCATCTCCTTGGTAGTTCGGTCCGCTAATCTTCTGTCCCAGTCCATCGCTATTTCTATGCCTCTACCTTTTTCGACCACATGTCAAACAATAACGTAATATTACAGCAAGCAAACCGCTTCGTTGAACAAAGAAATCTCCTCGATAGCCGCCAAGCCTTCGAAGATGCGGTCCGCAACATGACGTCCGGCGGCCTTCAGTTCATGGTTATTGGAGAGCCAGAGAATGATGATGGACCATGGGTCATACAGAAGCAACAACGCATTGTACAGCAGGGGCTAGAAGATGAGATTGAAGTGCTAGGGACGTATTGGGTTGTTGCAGAAAAGATATTTATGGCACCCAGCGTAGCGGACATACTGAGTAGTAAAATTGTACGATGCGCTTCTTCGTAACGTCAAAGTCTTCTCATCATTTAAATACACCATCATATTATTTGATAGTCTTAAAGGAGCTGACACAGGAACCAGCTCTCTGCAACGACAGCCCTCACCTCGTTCCTTGGAGTAGCCTCAACTCTCTCTCTCTTCACACCTGCAACGGGCCATACCTACTTTCCTGTTCCCGCAAAAGCTTCCTCTTCTACGACATCTGCTCAAAATGGCACTCTCAGCCGTGCCACAACCCCTGGTGGTGCCCTCGCCCCAACAGAAGCCACTTCGCAAACAATCCAACATTCTGCATCTCAGCCTGTTACTTCTAGTAACTCCATACATGATGCCAAATTCTCCGACACCCTGTTCATGCACTCGCTCAGTCTCACTGCCCGATTTGCAACTGAATTTGCCGATGAGAACCCACTACAAGGCGAGCCCGGATCATTTGTGTTTTCATCGACCAATGAACGCATTGCAGCGCAGAATGCGGCGCAAGCTGCAGCACAGCTCAAAGCGCAGTCAGCTGCCTTGTCAGCTGCGCCGGGCGGTATGGGAATGGGTGGACTGGGAATGGGAATGGTCAGGGCACCAGGAGCAGGAGCAGGAGCAGGAGCAGGAGGGAGGGTGAGCACTGAGAGGGAGAGTGCAGTCAGTACCGCTGCGCCAACCCCGAAGCCTCCAGGCGAAGTTGTGGTAGGGGCAGGGGCCGGGAAGGGGAGTCAGGCGAAAGTGGGAGAAGTTGGGAAGTTAAAGAGGCGAAAGAGCAAAGCGCTTGGGAGTCCGACGACATGAGAGATGAAAGGGTGTTGGGGAAGCATGAGAAGTATGAGAAGCAAGATTGCTACATCCTAGAAAAATACTTTCTGGGAAAGATGAAGCCAGAGCTTGTTTGTATAAGTGCTGTTGCGGGATATGGCGATAATGACGATGGGTGGCATTGACGAAAGATCTCGCATGCGAGGTTATTCTTGGCATGTTTCAATGCAAATGTTCGATAGTAAGTGTAATTTTGATATTATAATAGGTGAGTTTTAAGGGTCCTGCGATTCATTGTAGGAGGAAAAGTGTATATCTGTATTACATTAAGTTACTGATCGTGTGCAGAAGGCTAGCCACATTCCTACCTAAGTCCTGTTGCTTGCCCGATATCTTACCATATTCCCTCACATTTCTCAACTCAGTGCGCCAATACCCGCACTAATCGATAAGAGTTCGATATGACAATTGATTTGGTAGTGTCAGTTTCGCAGCCATCTAGATAGGCGTGGTTCCCACTGACAACGCTGGAAATGCTAAGGACCGGGGCATTGCGGTGTTACATGAAAGGTCACTTTCTAATTCTGCGAGTATGCTCCTGCACTTGAAATGTGTTACATACAATTTATGAGGCTCACAATTGGACTTCATATTTAGAGAGATACGTGGCGATGTCCGGAGGCACTATTCCCTAGACTATAAAATGTAAGAGACTTGGGCTCAAGAAACCTTTTTAGTTGACAGTAACTTTCTCCCATACTGAATTGACCAAAATTTTAGATTTTTGTCACAACGAGAGCATGGTGTAAGGCCGCAAAATAACTAAAAGTCTTATTTTATGGACAGTAGCAGCTGTATTTAAGTACTTATATGTACTATTATTGTAAGGTAAAAAGTGGCAAAACTGCGCATTCTTTATAATCGGGATGTTTTAAATGAGCCTTGAACTATGATAACTGGGTTATGTTGTTCAGGATTGGGTAGTTGCCGCCTCGGTTTGTAAGTCACCTAGCTTTTCTCCATCTTTTGGCCCCAGAATGCCTCGGTTTCCTTCTCCTTCCATTCATCGAAGGCCCCCGCGGCTCGCAACTCCATCGCCTCGGCTGCAGCCTCCTGCCAGCGTGGATCGTAGAAGCCTGCTTCTAAATCCTCCTGAAACTTACGAATGTCTGTAACGAAGGCCGTGTTACGCTTTGAAAGATCATCTGGACGGGGCAAAGGGTTTAGGGCGGCAAGGGCAGCGTTAGTTGGGGTGGCGGGCAACATTGAATACAGAACTGCTTGCTCTGACTCGTTGAGGACATCCCAAGCTGCATCTCCAGTGAGGATAGACTAGACGAGTTATTTTCGGGCTACACTTAACACTTGAAGGATCATACCAATAGATTTGCGCCCGCTAACTTGCTTTTAGGGTTGGTGACTAGATGCTCGGGATCCCAATTAGTGCGATGTCGTGCCGAAGCCCTGGAAGCCCTTGCAGATTTCTTGGTTGGTGGGGTTTGTGGATTCATGTCGATAAGGCGGGATGGTACCTTCCGGTTCCGAGTTGGGCGTGAGTTCACCCGAACATCCTCGAGGCTAGGAGACGAAGTAGGCTGATTTTTCTGCGCGCTGCTAAGAGGGTCTTTCCGTTTCTTGTCCATTTCTGTTGATGAATCTTCCGTGATAGTCGTAGTATTCGACTTGCGGCGCTTGCGTGACGATTCGGAACCGTTGGTACCTTCTGGGTGACTTTTCTTGATGAGACTCAATCCATCAATTCCAACATCATCATGGAATATTTCGGAATAACTGCTGGGACCAGGGGTACGATGGCTTTTATATTCAAGCGGAGAAGCATATGTAGCGAGGCTATTGAAGTCACTGTCATTTTCAACTACGCCATCTTGTTCGCTGTCCGTGGTCGCTTGGGAACGCGCTAAGAGAACTCTTGAATCTTTATTTGCAATACTGGGCCCTGTAATTGGCTTAATGGGTGGTGAAGACTGATTCTTAGTTGGCGGGCTATGCACGTGGCTGTGCTTTTGCTTCAAATTCCACGCTGGCTCTGCTAGCAGGACCGTCTCCCCCTTGAACCCATCCTCAGCCAAGGGGTTCCACGCCTCTGATAGATTAGATGGAACGTCTGAGAGTGGAGATGATGATCTTGAGTCATTCGACATGGCGGTGATAATCGGGTTTGTTCTGGAAACCTTTTTTCGAGATAAATTTTTTGGCTGTGACGGGAAGTGATGGCAAGGTAAAGGGTGTCTGAGGGCAAAGGTGATCTTCAGTTGCGTACCCGTACCTAGACATCAATTAGACTTTTCCTGTTGTGCGATTTTTTAGATGATATGCATATGAAAGACAATAGATATCGGGAGTACCCCGGGAGGTGTTGAATCCCTATTGTATTGGCATATAGATAAGTGACGATACCAACGGAAGAACTTCGGCCTTGTTTTGCTGCGCATGTGATGATACGGAAAGGGAACATTGGGCGATCGACAGTTGAATGGCTCGGTAATTAAAATAAATATAAAAAACTGTTCATGCTCAAAGTTGAGGCAGTAGAATCGATAATACACCATTACTGTAATGGGAACAGAGCTCAAAGGGAACAGTGAGCACCTTCATTGCGATGTTGGCATCGTTCATTGTGGGGAGCGATGTAATAGCTTAGGCGAACTAGTATGACTCAAGGAACATCGATGACATAAATGCTAAACTTACTTAGGTATTTGAATAGGTATGTCAATTGACTAGAGGCCGGTGCAGAGTAGCCTACGTAATAAAAGGTTCGGCAGAAGTACCACTAGGAATTCATGCGTCTTCTCTTGTCCATAAGAAAGTTTAGGCAGCTAGCTTCAGCAAGTCGAGATGGCATAAAGGATAAAGACTCTGAACAAGATCCCGGATAGTGGTCTCAATGCAGTGTCGATATCTTAAGCTGAGTGTCCGTTCCTTTCCTAACGTTACAGCTGCAGGGGAGTATATGGAGCTTCTGGTATGCGGCTAAAGGCAGAATAAAGTATTTCAGCTTGATGTAAATACTTAGGTATTTATGTGTTGGCAAGAATGGGGGGGGTAAAGGTAGAAGGTGGTTTGGATGAGTGTAGCACACGAGATGCTGTGGCAGGGTAGTTTCTCGAGATTGTACGCTGGTCCTAATGGTTACTACTAGCATTTAGAGGCGGTGCTCTCTAACACACTCTCATCTACTGGAAGGAAGGGCTAAGCGAAAGAAGAATAGCTGCCTGTTGCCAACGATGAGATAGAGGAAGAATGTCATAATGCACGAGCTTTTATGACACAAGAAGAGGAAAAAGATATAAAGGCTGAAGGGGTAACCAGTGAACGTCCCCAGCACGATGAATGACAGAAGACCAATCGCAAGTGGCGGTTGACGTAACTACAGTGGCGATAACCTTGAAAGGTTCGTAACTTAGCGAGAGCCCAGATTTCTTGAGCTCTGTGCTGGTGTCCAAGCTTCATATCACCAAGATTCTACCTAATCAGTAATCTCGCCAACCACGACACGTATCCTGAACTGTCGCTTTCAATACAGCTCTCAATTCCCTTGAAGGATTTCTCTACCTTGTTGCTTCTTCTTGCCGTTCGGACTCACAATATTACCCAACACCATGATCCGGCACACGTTGATTTCGCGACTTGACGGTCTGGCCCATGCATATTCGGTTATGGAGCTTCAATGTATACTGATATTGTGATAGGTCTGATCTTAGCGGCTTCGGTTGATGACGGAGAGGTGTTTTTCCCTGCTGGGCTTTTTGGGAACAGCATTACTAACTCCAGAGCAAACAGTCAGACAGCGAGTTCACCGAAGTCAAAGGCAAAGTGAAGCTAGTTCTGCGTCGTCTGAATCGTAATGCAGAGCCCCAGGCCAGTATAGAGAGCGGGCAGTACACATACCAGTTAGTAAAAGCTCCTCACTGTTTTACCCTACAAGTCATATTACCCATTATCACCTATACCCACCCGTCGATCAGCAAAGTTCCACTAAAGTCACACACTCGTATACTCACAGTTATATCGTCCAAGAATCACTTGTATTCCTCTGCATTTGTGACCAGTCTTACCCACGCAAGCTTGCCTTCACGTACCTTTCCGACCTGCACTCCGAGTTCACCACCACCTACCCATCGTCGCAGTATCTCTCCGCAGGGTGTCGACCGTACGCGTTCGTCGAATTCGACACCTTCATCCAGCGCACGAAGAAGACATACCAAGATAGTCGCGCAACCCAGAACCTGGATAAGCTCAATGACGAGTTAAAGGACGTGACGAAAGTCATGACGAAGAATATCGAGGATTTGCTCTATCGGGGGGATAGCTTGGAGCGAATGGGGGAGATGAGTGGAAGGCTCAAGGAAGATAGTAGGAAGTACAAGCGCGCTGCGGTCAGAATAAACTGGGAGTTATTACTGAAGCAGGTAAGCCGAATCTTCCGTTTTAATTCTCTTGAGCCTCAAGACAAAATGGAAAAGCTAGCGGTCATGATATATGAGCTGACACTTAGTATAGTACGGACCAATCGGCGCGTTAATCTTTATCATGGTCATCTTTATATGGTGGCGTTTCTTCTAAATGGCGAGCAAGGATTGGAAACCTGCATGGTCACTTGTGGGCGGAGCTCTGGCTTGTAGAGTGATTTCCGTTTGACGGGAATATTTGCAAATAATACCACGTCCCTCTTATTTCTGGTCGTGCCAAAGTAAGAAAAAATAATTTATTTAAAATAAAAAAAGTAAAAATTGGTGAATCTGACCAGATTTTTTTGGCCGGTTTATTTGAAACAAAGTAATAGAAAGATTTTTGACTTTTGACTGACTCCCAGGTTCCTCTTGATGATGTATAGATTACTGCCTACTTACCAAGGGTGAGTAATGTCTTTAACATGCGGAAATGTATCAGGAATAGTGCAGCCTAAAATGCAGCGTCAGATTCTTGATAAAGGATCTCTTATTTCTACTCTCATGTCACCCTTCGCTTCCCTACCTCCCTGGGCCGCGCTCGGCATAGAAGGCACCACGATCTCTTCAGCGATGGGTTCTTTCCCTTGTCAGTATCGAGACTAGCCTTCATGGTCTCCACGGCTTTCTAAAAATTAGAACTTGTAGTACATGGGTCTATTGGCTTCAATGGATACTTCATCCCTACCACAATTAGTAAAACTTCATCCCCAGTCCTTTATTTATTTCGGTATGGCTCAAGCTTGCGCTGTGACTTGAAAAACTACCTTACTGCTATCACCTTGCGACCACACTATACTATAGCTCTTCAACTAATTTTAATTGCCTCAAGTCGAATTCTATGGTGACGAAGCATCAGAATTTTAGCATATGTTTCAATTGACATTGATCCGTGCTTTCACCGGCATCAGTTAGAAGATAATTAGTGGCGCTTAGTCTGGCAGTCGTACCCGATCTGAAATAAAGCTGACTGTTCGGTTGATCGTTCTAAAAGGCCTCAGATGAGGCTCAAAATTAGGGACGTCGGTAAAGGCGGTGGGGCATGGTGGGAAATCGGACGGGTGCACGAGCAGAGCTCCGGATTCGACTTGACGATTGATCTAGAAAAAAAAAGCTCTAGGATAATCTAACGCCGAGAGCTTCGGTTCAACTACTATATACGGTAAAGCGTGCGAATTTGACGCGGTTGCCAATCTGGAGGAACTCCAGATCAGAAAGTCGCCAGATTGACCGAACAGACACCTTCCAGACCAGATTGGGGCTCCAGATCAACTCGGTTCTGAAGCCTCCATATTCAATCTGGAGCTGCAACCGAACGCACCCTTTAGTCAACTATGGTAAAGGATTCAAGGTACCCGCAACAAGCTCCATAATCCTAATCAACTCTTCGTCTTTCATAGGCTTTCCTACAAGCTGAATTGCGCAAGGGGCGCCTTCTACCGCTTCCGGATCATCTGCCATCATCCGTCAGAATGTATTATCAATAGAGCTATAAATTGAGCAAGAAAAACTTACAAGTAGGCACATAAGTTACGTCATTTTGGATGAAATCTTTATCTAAATCTTTAGATGCTTTCAAGAACGGAATTGTAGCAGCCGGGAACTGCCGTTACCATTAGCTGTGGCGCTCTTTGTCATTTTCCGTGATATTGTGCGAAAGGTTAACTTACATCCAACAAGTTTGGCAATACCGTATAGATTGGTACACCGTACGTATCATGCGGCACAGCTGTAGCCTGATACGTTGGCATCAGAATTGCGTCGAGTTGGTTCTTAACCACTAAATCATGGTACACCTTTAATATCTTCTGTCGCTGCACATTCATGTCGAATAATTCATCAAGAGAGGGTTGCCAACCGGCCAGTTCGGGAAAACTGCATGAGGCAATGGCTGGAATCCACGGCTCGCCAGATGCATTGATATGATCGACTGGAGTCTTCTTGGGGTCAAGGAGGAAGAACTTCCAGGCTAGTACGGCAGTGGTGTATATGGATGGGATTTGGTCATCTAGGAGAGTAATAGAGTAGCCCGCAGTTTTCAGCGCTGTTGCTGCAATATGCATAGTGCGCTGTATAGGTGGATGGGGAGGGAACTTGGGGTCTGCCCTGATCAAGCCAAACCTTAGTGGCCTCGAATTAGGAGTGACCCTTCTCCAGGGGACGGCAATAGTGCCTTCATCAACCTCCCATGGCTCAGTGTCAATAACCGTTTTCATGAAGAGTTCCATGTCGCGGATAGAATGGCCTTCGGGCCCAATGACTGGCACAATGCTGCTTGGGCTTCCAAGTCTCCCGGGTGGAACTTTCCCTCCAAATGGAATCCGCCCTGAGGTAGGCTTGAAGCCCAAAATACCATTGCAAAGCGCCGGAATGCGGATCGACCCAGCAATGTCTGTCCCAACTCCTAGTATCGATCCCCGCATCCTGAGAAGAGCGGCTTCACCACCTGTGCTGCCGCCCGCGGTGAGAGAAAGCTTGTTTGGGTTCAATGTGCGGCCGAAGACGTTGTTGTCAGAGTCAGCTGCCATCATAGTTTGTGGAAGATTGGTCTTAACGTAGAAAACAGCTCCTTGTTTGAAGAGGATATCAACAAGATTGGAGTTTTGAGCTGCTGGCGGATGTGCGATAAATGAGACATAGCCGATTGTTGTCTGTGTGCCTTTGACATTGAAAGAGTCCTGAAAGGATAGTCAGTGTCGGCTATCGGCGAAGTATATTAGTGTTTAGGCATTGGCGTGTTCAAGCGTTCATAGTTGCTCACAACCCCTAGCAACTGTATAGATTGAAACGGTCCCTAAAGAATGAATTATAAAACGGCGAAGGGGTACAAAGTCCGTCTAATAATGATAAATAATATAAAAATAGTCACCTTTAGACTGATCGGTAGGCCATGTACTGGGCCCATAGGGGTATCGTTCGTAGCTAGATAACTGTCACACTCCTTCGCCCTCTCAAGAGCCTCATCAAACATTATCTCTGTGCAGCAATTTGTGACCTGCTGAGCAATCGCGGTGCGTTTACAAAACGCCATGGTCACCTCATGGGAAGTAGTCTCCTTCTTAACCATCATTTCAACCAGCGCCGTGGCGTCATATCTCTCGGTTAGCTCGAGTTCGCGCTCTGTGAGAATTCCGCATGTTTTTGGTATGTCTAAAACAGAGACGTTTGATGACTGGCTGATTTGCGAGAGAACAGAGTTGGGTAGTCGCCATTTAGTAGGGATCTTCGCGGCTAATGATTCGCGTTTAGAGGCGGCAAGGGTTCGCCAGTCTGCTATGGTGGCCATATTGGACGGCGATGAATTGGACTTGGATGTTCGGGTTCCTGTTTGGCCATGAACTACTTAAATATGCGTTGTGAGTTGTCTTTGGATGGATTGCTGTTGGGGCCGAGTCCGAAGATCCCCGCACCGATTCTCCACTGCCAGGGTCCGATTTGTTACAACCCCGCATTCTGTAAGCCCATCCCTCCGATGTTTCCATTGATTAAGTACCCAGAAGACTACTTTAAAATTCCTCATAGCACTATGCTTATCAGGCTTAACATCACCTCATTGAAAATGATTCAAATGATATCCGCTCCTCGATGTCATTCATTTAAACCAAAATTTACTGTTTCTCCGGCTGCCCGTCTCAGGTACGCTACAACAGCGTCGGGTTTCGACAGAAATAGACTATAAGAAGCTTTGACTCTCTCCGTCTCCATATTAGAACCAGTTTCCTGTGCAGCACCCACCACCGCTCCAATTCGCATAGCAGATAAGAGCATGGAATAGCCAACCACGCGGCACCGGTGTTTTTGGCCTTCTTTGAGCAAAGGCATGCGGTAGCAATTGAGAACCCCAGTGATTGATCTCAGCGGGTTCCATATCGTTATAGAAAACGCTTGGATCTTTGACAAGTGTTTTGTCATCCTGAACATTGGTCAATGAATTGCGAACGGCGAACCACTGACCACCCTGAAGACTTGGAACGGGAAATGGTCGGGCCTGGACTTACTTTCATTATCCACTATTCTGGAATCTTGTGATTCAGCATACCTAGGAGGCTTGTGCCCTTTAGAGCCACGAATGCCGCAATGTATGCGATCTTGACAACTTCACCCTTCTCGCCATTAGTCTTTCCTTCTTGCCCATCCCTACCAGCGCGCTGCTAACTGGGAGGCCGCTCCAGCTATGCGATACAACCATAATGTCTTTACCAACTTCGAATTCTTTCAGAACAGCCTCTCGAACCGCTACTATGTCATCATCAAGTGATTGAACTAGGGGATCGCGTCCCACTGATGGCATAGATACCGTGAGGCACTCATAGCCTGCAGATTCAAGCCTTTCAATAACTGTAGCAAAGCATTTTGGTTGGTGCCAGGCGCCGGGTGTGAAGATTAAGGTGGGGTGAGTCATGGTGATTTTGAATAGGGAGAGGATGAGGATACGGTAGGAGGATTCTCTCGTAATTTCTCTACAGTCAGCACTATCAGATGATCAGCTGCATATCTAGAGCACTGCCATCGCGCCGTTGTTGTAACCGACTTAGTGTTAACTCTGCCTTTATATCTGACTGGTGCTCAGGTTTGGGACCCCGTTTGCAGGGGTTCCTAGCTTATGCTCACTTAGGTCCAGGTGGAGAAAAGCTTGCGTATAATTCCCGGGCCATCACCAAAGCCGATTTCTTCTCCGTATGGAAACATGAAAGCCCCTGATTCCCCTGGCCTATAAAAATTACTATATCTAACAACGATTTGTAGTTGTATATCGAAAACTCTGTTGCTATCTCGTTTCCCTTGTGCACATCTTGCTTCCCTTCATTCTCCTGCTCCTACCCTCTTAACTTCATAGGAGGCCTTACTTACTCCCTTCTGCCTGCTAATTCTCCGCACCCTCACCTCTCCCAAATCTGCCGTGCTCGTTACGAGCGTTTCATCACACGGGCAACTCCCCACACCATCCACTTCGCACACCCTGACCGCCTCCCCCTCCTTGACCTTCGCATTCTCCAACACCACCGTACACCGCTCTCTAGCCTCTTCCTCGCTCCACCAATTAATCCTGATCGGCAGCGCCTGCCGCACCAGCTCGCCTACCTTGGCTTGAATGACATCCTTGTGCTTTCCGTCAATGAGCCCGCGGAACTCAATTAATGCCGCGCCGGGTGCATGCGACGCTTTGCTCTCGCTGATGCCTGGGATGGAAGCGCTGAGCAGACGCACTGCGAGGCCTAGGACATGACTAGCGGTATGTAGCCGAGAGTGTAGGTCCCTCTTTGCGCCATTGATTTCCTGACCTACGCGTTCATTTACTTCAAATACGCGGGCTCCGGCCGGCAGGGTGGTTTTGGATAATGCGAATAAGCGAGCATAAAATATCCTTTATCCAATAGAAAATGCATATAATATCACAATCGATAAGGATAAAGTGCCCCGTGCGGGGCTTTTCGACCCCAACTAAGTGGAATTTAGTAGAATTCGGTGGACTTAATAAAATTTGGCAGATATTGTAGATATTGCAGATATTGCAGATATTGCGGATATTGCAGATATTGCGGATATTGCGGATATTGTGGATATTACAGTAGGAACAGGTCCCTATATACCTCTCCCCTTAACTATATAATAGCTAAATACTTAAAGAAAAATCCCCTATCCCTCTTATAGTTCTTCTCTAATACCAATTCTTTAAACACTCTATTTTCTTAAGAGTTTCAGGATCTATTTACATTCTTTCCCATAATACTATATGACGTCCTTCTAAAAAGACTCTTTCTGGCTTATCGCTCATTGCTAGAATTAAGAGAATTTTAATTGCCATAAGTAAGAGCTATAGCCAGCGCTTTCGTTGCTGTTCTTAAGACCACCATTAAAGCGCAGTTATTAAAATCTTATACGGCGTCTTAGAGATAAAGTCCTTATACTCGTCCTGACTTTTTAGTTAAAACATTATACTATTAAAATCCTCGGCAATCTTATTAAACTCATTAAGGTCTTAAGCTGGAGCTAGCTTTTTATATAATAATATACTTCTATTCCAATATCTTTCCCAAAGCTCTTTAACGCTATTAAGTACAGGCTTACGCCACTCCTTCTTCTAAACCTACTTAATATATCTTATATAACGGGCTAGATAAAGAATAAGTATAGTAGCGTAAAGGGGCGAGTTATCTGTTTTATAGTAATACCTATTAAAGGTATTCTAAGCATTTCTAATGCGTTTAGAGAACTCCTTATTAGATATATACTCTTTCTAATTATATAATATTAGCTAGATTAGAAAATAGAGAGAGGAGATAAACTAACCTGGGATTTATTAAAGTGCTTAATTATAACGTCTATTATAAAGAGTACATTCTTAAGCGTTACTTCGTATCCCTAGCATTTTAAAGTTACCTAGTAAAATATCTAGAGAAAACTTTTTATTGTACAAAGCGCCTCCCAGTCCTTCAGACTAAGATAGTCCTATTTAAGTATATTAAGGTTACGCTTAGTATACGTATTAACAGCAAACTCTTTCTAAATTGCTACGCTAAGCATAAAATACCAGCTATTCTATCTTATACGATTATCAAGCGGAATTCTTCTCCCTATAAGACTTTTAAACTCCCTTGTCTAACTAGCTAAGCTATGGGTATATACGGTAATGTTATAAAGCTTTCTAAGTGCGCCAAGTTTCCAAAACATATCACCCTTCTCTTTCTCCTCTTTTAGATCTAAATCTTTTTCTTTTTCTTTATATAACTTAATATTATTAAGACTAATTAAGTTTTTAAAGAGGAAAGCTTATATAGTAAGGTTTAGAATATAACCCTAATAGCGGATCCGTTGGTGGGTAGAATTCTATTTAATTCCCTTTTCCTAGAGAAGCTAGTCACTTATTATATAACAGAGCTTATCGTTTATAGTATAGTTATTAGATATAACGGCACCTAGCTTTTATATAATCCCGTAGTCTTTAAGCACTAAAAGGAGAGTATTCCATTGCTTGTCCCTGCTATAAGTGTCGGGAATGAGGCAAGTTGCCGTCACGCGAGGCATATTGCCGTCACGTGTTAACGTGGCCCTAGCGTAGTAAGGAACCTTAAGTTCCTCACCCCTTTCCTCATTCCTATAAAAAAACAATCTAACAATTATCATACTATCTACAAACCGTAGCTACGTGATATTACCTTGTGTTACCAACACTAATTAGTGGTTAACTTCACTGTTATACTATAGAACAGCTAGGTATTCCACCAAGAAGAGACAAGCCACTGTACCAGTGCTACTTGTGCTAGAGGAAGCTGTCTTTTAAGGTTAGAACTGGTCCTAAACCTTAAATAGAACTCTTCTACGAATCTAAGAATCTAAAGGCCAGAACTGGTCCTAAGCCTTTCCCAGATTACAGATTCTTGCGTCTATTATATAGAATAATACGCTTTACAAGTCTTCGCGATTTAAGGCCAGAACTAGTCCTAAGCCCCATAATTGTAGATTCTCGTCTAAACGCGTACCAAATAACAATTGATAATCCCTACACTAATAATACCTCCTCTCCTACAACCCTATAATACTTCCCTTCCTCCGAAAATATGGCTAATGACTAGAGAGACTCCTTACCACTAGGGGTAGCTATATACACAAAACTTATTAATAAAGATTGGGACAATTTTCCCATTTTTAATACAATAACCTGTATAGTAAAATAAGTTAATGGCTTCCTCCTATACTATATTCTCTTCTACCAAAGTAGACACTACGCCGATATATAACTATGGGAATATTTTAGGGAGGATTTTGTGGGATGGACTGCCGATACTTAGGTACTTGGAAATGTTAATATTATCCAGGATTTTTAAGACTTCCTTTATAGGAATAGGGTATACGTTACTAAGAACAGTAACCTAATTACTAGTAACATTTAGGCCATTATTATTAGAATAGAGGAGCTAGTGTTACGGCGCTGGTAGAAAACGGTGGATTATGGTAGACGTTATGGTAGACGCTAAGTCACGTAAGTCCACGTAACTAGAGGACCGCATAAAACTTCGCACGGCGCTGCTATTCTTCTCCCTTCCTTTCTCTAGCTTTGGATCCTCGTTTATAGACTACTAATTATACAGGCTTGCGCGTCCCTTATGCCGTGCTTGTGCCTTGATTGACTAAGTCGCTAACATTATCTAAAGCTTAACTACTCTTTCTTCCTAAGAAGGAACTCAAATATATCTATAAAGGACACAGAATAGGACCCTAAGGACATTACCAGGACTATAAGGACAGGACAAACCCCTAAGAACTAAAAGAACACGAACAGAACACAAAACCTAAGAATAGGATATACATGGACTAGAACCCCTAGAAAATAAACAAACACTAGAAATTACCTAATACCCCTACCACCATGCCAAGAAATATAGCAGCCGGTAAAGCCGCTGTAGGACCCGCAAATACCTCTAATAGTAAAACAGTCGCTGTCTTAACCCCCTAGGAAGAGCTTGTAGCAGCTAATACCGAAATTAAATAGCTTTAAGAGCTGCTTAAAACCAGAGACACCCCTATACCTAGTAAGGAGTTATTAGACACCTAGAGACTTGCTATAGTCCTTAAGACCCTAGCCTAATATATAGCATTAGCATTATCGCGGTCCACAAAGGTTGCGGACCCCCTATTGCTTATAGACGGAACTGACCCTATATTTAACAATTAGAAGCTTCAACTATAAGACAAGCTTGAAGTTAATATAGACCACTTCCCTACTACCTAAGCTAAAATGGCCTATGTTTTTGGCCGTACTAGTGGGGACGTATAGACGTATTTACGTCCGCGATACGCCTAGGACTCGGCAAACCCCTTCCTCTCTAAAGAAGAGATGGTTGACTACCTATCTTCTATTTATAAGGACCCCTTTAAGATATAGAACGCCCGCCTTAATTATAAAGCTCTTAATATAAAGACGACAGAGACCTTTTTAGCCTTTTAGACCCGCTTTCTATACTTAGCTAGCCAAGCCTAAATTCCCTATAAAGACCTAATACTAAACCTCTTTGACAAGCTTACCCTAGACCTATAGCGCGCTGTACTACCAGTTTTTACTACTATATAGACGCTAAAGGTACTTACAGACTACTGCCTAGCTATTAACTAAGGCCTTTGTTAAATTAAGGCATAATCTAAGCGGTATAAAGCTAAAAACTCTCTAAACTAGACTATAAGCACTTTACAAACGGCCTATAACACCCTAGCATGATCTGCAACTCCTATAGCACCAGCCGTACAGCCCGCCGTTAATTTAGCAGCTAGCCATACAGCTAGTCCTACTGCGGGTCCGGCGTATACTTAGCCCACGTATAACGACCCCTATAAACAGGCCCTTAGTAATTAAGGAGCTTGCTTTTTATATAGCCAGAAAGACCACTTTGTAAAGGATTGCCAGATAAAGGCAAAAATGGGCGAGGTTCTGTTAATTTAGGAGGACAGTATAGAGTTAAAAAAAGAGGAACCCTAGAGGAAGACTCCTCTCTAGGGTTAAAAGGAATTAATATGTTATATATTAATCTAGGTCGGCTAGTTAGTAGAAGAAGCTGCACTATCCCTTATACCTTATTCTATAATAGATATTAAGTTTTAACCTCTGCTTTAGCTAACTTTAGAGCAAATGCCTTTGCCTTAATAGACACCCAGTGTGCCGTAAAGCTGTCACGAAGTTCAAATAGATGAGTTCATTGATGCAATGGGTTGATTGATTGATTGATCTTAACTTGATCGTTAATTAATGTCGATGATCTTGTATTATGTCTTTTTGACCTTGATCTGACGTGTCTTTAGTGATGTGTCTTTGTGCACGTGACTCGTACACGTGACCCACGTCTTTAGAGAATATAGATTATCTAACACACCCCCTTAGCTTTAAGCTCTTTGAGGTCAAAGCTAGCCACCTTCTCGTGTCCGTTAATAAGTTAATTAAACTGTAATCTCATCTAAATCCTTCCGTCTTGCTTTAATACTGTCCCTTAGGTCCTCTAGTTGCTTCTCCTTATCCAGCTACTCCTTAATATCCACTATCCCGATCATATTAACGAAGCTTTAAAACCTCTGCTTGGGCAGGGCCTTTGTAAGTCCATTAGCAATTATCTCCTTTGTCACTGTCTATTGAAATTATACTTGTCTTATTGCGTATTCCTAACGTAGCTAGTGTTAATAGATGTCAACATATCAGAGCTTCGTAATTAGCTTTGCTGTATCTTCTATAATTAGTTAAAGCGTCTATATGTTATTACATTTAATAATTAAGGGCTCGTTTAGGCGTAACGTTATTGCTTTAAACAGCCTACTAATAAAGATAGCTTCCTTTACTGTCTATAATAGGGCTAACAACTCGGCTTCTATGCTTAACGTCATCACTATACCCTGCTTGTTTGCTCTCTAGGCGATCAGCCCCCTAAATAGCTTTATAATATATCCTTATAAGCTCTTTCTATTGACGGAGTTGTCCGTGAATAATGCATCGCTGGCACAGATAAATGATTACGCTTTACCTCTACCGTCTCTTCCGTTGTCTTGTCCTTTGTTATATATTCCTTTATCTCTCCCTCTACCGTTCGTTCCTTCCTTATCTCCTTTATAGTAGATTGCTCTGCTCCTTATGCTATATAGGTACTGGATTACTCTATCTACTGCTTAATAGTGCTTTTAGCTTGGGTTCTAATTGAACCTTGCCAGCCGTGATACTGCAAAAGCAATATCTGGACGCGTTGTAGTGGCTGCATAAAGTATTAAACCCATTTTTCTCTAATATAGCATCGTAGAAGCTGCTTCTCTTGGTAGGGATATAGGACAGACTAGTAGGTCTATATTAGGGGACGGAAGCGTTGGACAGATCAATCAGTAATTAGTAGGGAGGAGTTTAGATTCTGCTATAGAAGTGTCTAAAAGACGCCCTATAAGATCTATCTTATACTAATTAGCTATTTTCTCAATATAGGCTTCCTAAGATAGCCATAGGAGCCTCTAGCTATAATTATATAGCACGTAGATTCCTAGGAACTATTTTAGCTCGCCAAGGATACTTATTTAGTATTCCTTATATAGCTCCTTAATTGCTTCTTGAGCTTTCTTCTTATCTGTCTTTTGGTAGCAGAAGACAATATTATTAACGTAGAAGAAGACGACTATTCCACCTTTTAGCATAATATATGGCTCCTAAGGTACCTCTTTAAAGCCTAATTCGTTTAACGAGCTTGTGAGATTCTTCTGCCATAACAGTAGTAATCGTCGTAGTCTATATAAGGCTTTTCTTAAGCGCAGTACTTTGTCTGTCTTTCCTTTGTTAAACCCTGGCGGTAGCTTTATATAGACAACCTTGTCGAGATCGTAATAGACAAATATATTAACTGTATCTATCTATGTCGTCTCCAGGTCGAATTTTGCGGTAATTGCTATAAGGGTTCGGAAGGTTGTACTAGCTAATATAGTAGCTCTTATAGGTAGGTCTCCTAGGGCCTATTAATTTCCGTATACTACTAAGCGTGCCTTGCATTTCTGGAGAAATCTGTGCTTATCTGTCTTGTAGACAAACACCTACATTAAGCTAAGAACCTGCTGTCCCTTTATATACTTCTTATCTGTTTCTTAAAACGACTTCATTTAATAATAGGATTAGAGGTGGGCTTATTAAGCTTCTTAGAACTAATCTTAAAGAGGATGCATATTAAGGTTACGGATTAACTAAGGTAGTAGAGGTAAGTTCTTCCTATATAATCTAATATCACGTATTCTGCCTAATTTTAGCTTACTATTATTAAGTCGACTATTAAGGTTAAACTTCCTTCCTACTAAGAAGGCGCCTTAATAGGCTAATGTGATCCTTTTAGTAATAAAGTCTTCAAACCTATTATTACAGGCTTCCTTAAACAAGTCTTTAACCAAGTTATTAAACACCCCCTAAGTGTAAAACCCGTCTCCTACTTGGCTGACAATGTCCTAATTAGTACCTTATACATCTAACTTCGTAGGATACTCGACGTGAAAGGCACATAGAGATTCTTTGTCTTCTTCTATTAGAGGTGGCATATAATACGCATCTTCGAGAGCTCTTGTAAGGTTAAGATCTGCTAATTTATTAAAGGCTTGAACTGGCTTATCGTTGACGTCTTTCTCTTAAATTGATGGTTTAAACACTTTATTATTATCTTCTAGGAGAACCTCGTTCTTAGTTAGGGTATTAGGGAGTTAAATCTTCTTAATTAGCGTATCTAATTCAGCATGTAGATCCTTTAAAATGTCCATTCGCTTTCCGTTAAAGAACGTCTTCTTGTTAAAGATAATATCCCTAGTAGAGATAATAATACCTTTATATGGGATCCAGATCCTATAGATATTGGTAGAGTTATAGCCAACAAGGTAGCCAATATGGGCTTGCGGATCTAGCTTACTTAGCCTTTTCTTCTTTAGCTGGGCATCTAACGTCATCGCGTACGCCCTACAGCCGTAGGCCCTTAGGTGCGCTAGTTGCGGCTTTCTTAACCTATTAGCTAGGTAGGTATAGAACCTCTTATATAGTAATTTCCATCTATTACTTTCTCGTGGCGTTCAATCTTAAAGGTAGACTATATAGTTAACGATCTCGTTCCATAGATTATGTGGTAGCTTAGCAGCAATTCTTATTACTCGTGTTCTCTTAATAATTACACCCCCTAAGCGTTCGGCGGTACCGTTCTAAGCTTAGGTATATGGTGCCGAAGGCTTAAATATAATCCCTTAAGTCTGTAGCTATTTAAGAATTCTTTTTCTCCCTAGCTCGTTATCTGATCTAATAGTGTTAACTTTAAGATTATACCTCAGATAAATCCATTAGATAAAATCTTTAAGCGCTTATAGTATCTCCTTCTCCTTGCTATGCGTCGTTATAAAATACAGGAAGGTTTTTCCTAAGAAGGTGTTGTGGATAAATATAATTTATATAAATCCAGTATACGCTTCCTTAAGGTCAGTCTAGTTAATATAGAGGTCAAGATAAGGTTTATTAATATTTTGTTTTAAGAACCTTCTTAAGACCTAATGCTTGATTTTGGCGAGACTGCAATATTAATATTCTATCGTCTTTAGGCCTTAAAGCTTAACTCCTAAGGCGTTAAGACCTAGATAGTAAAGGCTTATAGGTCCTAGATAACCTAGACGTAAATACTATAAATGTATATTACCTTTTAAATCTAGACAAGCGTCTCTTAACAATGCTCTGCGCTTCTATTAGCGGCGTAGCAGTCGGCTTATATTAAACGCTAATAGACTTCCTAGTTGGACGTATTTAATAGTCTATTGTCCGTAACGTTCTTCCATTTAATATAGAATTGTGTCGTTCTTCTAAACTAGCAGATTATTGTCTCCTTTGTTGTCCTAGTAGAACCCTTATTTTTAAAGTAGACGAAACAACACTAGATTCGTATTAAAGTCCATATAAAAGGCAACATCCTTAAGACGTAGGATTCCCTTACTCTTGTCTAGTTTTGTGACCTGGATAGTAACATCGCTGTAACCTAGTATAGGCACTTCTGAGCTGCTGGCGATGACATATTTATATCTTAGAGCTTTCCTAAAATTGTAAAAACAAGAGAGGTTATTAAAGATATAGAAAGTGGTTCCTAAGTCAAGAATAGTTAATAGCTTTAATAGATAGAGTTAACCGGTGTAATACGATTCTAGGAATATTACATTAGCTTCTCCCTTAATCTTAACTATCTCCTATTATTATCAAGCTTTATCAACCTTTAATTCCTTAAGCTTAAGTTATTCCACTTAGGCAGCTAGATCCTTGTCTTGCTCTACCTTTATAAGCACCCTTTTCATATGTATACCTACGGCTTTAAATCCCTCAGGCCTTTTACTCTTAAATAGATACTAATAGTCAGGAAGGGTATGTCCCCTTATATTACATACCAGGCATTTAAGGTTCTTTAACCTTTTAGAAGACGTCTCTTTAGTCAAATTTATACCTGCCCTTTTTTAGCTACAAGATAAGCTATTCCCTTTTCCTTTTTAGACTTTAACAGTAATAGAGATACCCTCTTTAGGCTCTCCTATAAAGTCTACATTAAATACACTCCCTCTCGCCGTCATAGGTACGGCTTTGGAAAGGTTTTAGAATGCTTCTTATAGCTCCATTACTACTTTACGGTATTCTGATAAGAGAGCCTTTTCAGTATTATTTACCTGCTTCGTGTACAGAACAAAATAGGTTTCGCTTATAGGTCATATTGTATTTGCAAGGTCCATTAGCCAGATCCTATTAGTCATCTATAAAAGATCATACTTCTCTGCCATCTTTATCGCATGCTCCCATCGGTCAAGCCACTGGGTGACCTTTGTCTGCTTAAGCCCTTTAAGTGACTCTATGTACTGTAGTTATACCTTCCTTATTATAAAGTTCTTTAAAGGCTCAATGTCTTCTTTTAACCGAATTAGCCATTCCTTGACTATAAGGGAAGGGTTAAGCAGTAGCTTCTTCTAAATTGATACTATGGACGTAATCTAGGTGTGTATCTATTACAGATGCTCTTCCTATTTCAGGAAGTACTTTATGTCCTGGTCATAGTATCGTCTGCTATTCTCGTACGCTTTCTGTTAATTCGTTAAGAGCTGTATATATAAGGTTGCATTCTCATTAAAATCAGTAACTTCTGGATAGGCTGGTTCTTATAGTAGAGCTCATTAAGGTGCTGCATTGTCTGGGTTAACATAGGCCCAAATTCGTTTGTCCACTAGGGCTTGTAGTTGCCAGATCCATTGCTCCCAGTCTTCTGGTTTATTAAGGATAATCGTGGTCAACAAACTCAACGTCAGTGGAGTCATTTTAACTAATAGGTAGGTGGGGAATTGAGATGGTATTTTGTCATTAGGATCGTCCTTGTCGTCAGAATCGTCCTTGTCATCAGGGTCGTCCTATAACGATTGATGTGGAATCTCGTAGAATCTCGTGGAAGGTTCGTGTCAGAATCGTCCTGTGACACTTGTGATAGGATTTCTGTCAGAGTCTGCGTCCTTGACGATAAGGTGTCAGAGTCTGACGATAAGGTAGAATTTCTTCAAATGATTGAGTAATAGCTGACTAGCTTCTTGAGTCGGCGGACCGGGCTCATAACTGTCACGAAGTTCAAATAGATGAGTTCATTGATGCAATGGGTTGATTGATTGATTGATCTTGACTTGATCGTTGATTGATGTCGATGATCTTGTATCGTGTCTTTTTGACCTTGATCTGACGTGTCTTCAGTGACGTGTCTTCGTGCACGTAACTCGTGCACGTGACCCACGCCTTTAGAGAATACAGATTATCTGACAAAAGCTAGCTAACTTTTTAAATATACCCCTTAAAGAACTGCCCAAACCAATTCCTATTTACGGGTATAACGGACGAATAGGGCCACCTATTACGACTATCTTGCGGATTTACCTCCGCATTGACGGACGAAGGTAGTATAATGTCCCCTTTCTTATTACAGACCTTAGGAGCCACGATATGATTATAGGGAGAAAATGGCTAGCCTATTTAGGCTTATAGCTTAACATACAGAATAGACGGCTTATCTAGCCTAAAACCCTACCCCTAACCCCTTCCTTTATAAAAGAAATTAGCATTATAATGGAAAACCTTATATAGCCCTAGATTAATACTATTTACTAGGCTGATGCTATACGCAGAGACCAGGCCTTTAAGAAGGATATATATCTTAATCCTTAACGGATCTATATACTACGCCGCCCCCAGACTATATATATCACGCCATCCGCACCAGAGACCTAGGAAGTTAGTAGTGACCTAGTTAAGCCCCCCACGGAGAACCTAGGCCCTATATAGCCCCAAAGGAAAACTAGGGATATTGGACGCCATACTAAGCTAATAGACAGGAAGGATAACTTATAGAAAATGGAATATAAGCTAAGGAAGACTATACACCCTATACCACAAGATACGGCCCGACGAGCGTCTATAAAGAAACCTATGGACCTCCCACTAGTCGATATCTGCTGTATTGGCGCTGTAGGATTCTACCAGAACTTGGTTTAGCCTAATACTGTTGCCTTTATAACTAGCCTATACGAAATTGATTAAATGCTTAAGGAAAAGGAAAGCGAGCTTAGTGGATAGGAAAGCGAGCTTATGGATAAAAAACTAGTAGAACAAAAACTGCCTAATTAACACTGGAAATTTAAGGACGTATTCTCCAAGGCAGTATTGGATATACTTCTGCCTTACTAACCATATAACCACAAGATCGAGATCGATTAAGGCAAGGAAAGCACCCTTAGCTTTAGCCCTCTCTACCTATAGTCTATCGCCGAATTGTAGGCCATAAAGCAGTACCTTATCAACAACCTTAATAAGGGCTTTATTAAGCCTAGCCAAGCCCCTTTTAACTCGCCTATTCTCTTTGCCAAAAAACCAAATGGAGGACTGCGCTTCTACATTAACTACTATAAGCTAAATAATATAACCCGCAAGGACTGCTATCCACTACCCTTACTTAATAAGACTCTTACCCGAATAAGTAGAGCCAGGGTCTTTATAAAGCTTAATATCCGCCAGGCCTTCTACTAAATTAGGATAGACCCTAGGTCTAAAGAGCTTACTATATTTTAAACCCATTACGGAATATATAAATACAAGGTACTCCCTTTTAGACTAACTAATAGACCAGCTATATACCAGCGGTATATAAATGATGTACTCTTTAACTACCTTAATAACTTCTATACAGCCTACCTAAATAACATTATGATTTACTCTAAGAATAAGCTGGAACATAAGAAGCATATCTATAAAGTTTTATAATGGCTCCGCGAGGCTGGTCTCTAGGCCAATATTAAGAAGTTAAAATTTAGTGTTAAGCGTACAAAGTACCTAGGTTTTATTATTAGTATAGACAGAATTAAGGCCAACCCAGAGAAAACGGCCATAATTAACTAGTGGACACCCCTACGGACCGTAAAGGGGGTATAATTATTTTTAGGTTTTTATAACTTCTACTAACACTTTATTAAAAACTATAGCAGAATTACCTGGCCTCTTAACCGCCTTACTAGGAAAGACCAGCTATTCCACTTTAACGCCATATATATGCAGGCCTTTAATAAGCTTAAAAAGCGGCTGGTATTAGCTCCCCTACTTGCCTACTTTAACCTAGAACGGCCCTTAATACTAGAAACTAATGCCTTAAATAGTATAATAGCCGGTGTTTTTTCCCAGAAGTAACTAGACGGAGAATAGCACCCTATTACATACTATTTAAAGACTATAATAGATGCCGAGCTGAACTACCATATCCATAATAAAGAAATGCTGGCTATTATCTCTAGCTTTTAGCACTGGTGTATATAGCTAGAGGGGACCCCTAAGCCTATTAAGGTAGTTTCAGATTATAAGGCCCTAGAATACTTTATAATAACTAAGGCCCTTACGGCCCGCTAGGCACGCTAGGTAGATATCCTATCTTAGTTTAACTTCTTAATTATATATAGACCAGGCACTACGAACCGTGCAGATGCTCTTATAAGGCGTAAACAGGACCTAGGTAATTAGGCGACTATAAAGATCTTATTATAGACCCAGGCACTACTATAACTAGAGCACCTTACCCCCTAGATACAGGCAGAACTAAATACGGACCCTTTAGACGCTAAGATATGCCCCGTTAACTCCATGGAACTTAACCTTATTAATAAACTGCTGCAGGTAAACCGTACGGCCCCTTCTCTATAGGAGTGCCGTAAAAAGGTAAAGGATACTACTAGCCCATAGTCCCTTAAAAACGGACTGCTTAAGCACTAGGAACGGCTGGTAGTAGTAGAGGAATAGAATTTACGGACTTAGCTTATTACTAAAGCATATACTTAGGTCTCTACGGCCTACCCTAGAAAAAATAAAACCCGCAGAATTATTGGCGACTGCTACTACTAGCCCAGAATAGTTATGGATATTAACCACTATGTATAGAACTGCGACAACTGCCGTAGGTCTATAATTCCACAAGATAAGACCCTAGGGCTATTAAAGCCACTCCTAATACTAGAACGCCCCTGGTAGTATATCTCTATAGACTTCCACGAGTTACCTACAGACTGTAACAGATATAATATGTTTATAATCCTAGTTAACCGCTTTAGTAAGCGCCCGTTCTTAATCCCCTATTATAAGAATATTAATGCTAAAGAGGCGGCCTAATTGTATATCTACTATGTCTACCAAATTTACGGACTACTAGATACTATCGTATCTAACCATAGGCCGTAGTTTATATTAGCCTTCTGGAACGAGTTCACCCGGATCCTAGGTATTAGGCTAAAGCTCTCTACAGCATACCACCCCTAGACAGACGGTTAGACGGAGATTGTAAATTAGTACTTGGACTAGAGACTCCGGCCCTTTATTAACTACTTTTAGGATAACTGGAGCGGACTACTACCTATAATAGACTACGCCTAGGCAACCCTACCCTATAACTCTATAGGGTTTGCACCTATTTAGCTAGAAATGGGATACTTACCCTATATAAGCTTTAACTAGAAGAGACCAGAAGGACCATAGACTGTACGCGAAAAACTATCTTATAAGGAAGCACAGCAGTATACTAGACGCTTAGAAGAAGTATAAACAGTAGCCCGTAAGAACCTAGAGAAGGCCCAGAAATTAATAGAATAGCAGGCAAATAAGCACAGGCGCGAGCCTAACTTTACCGTAGGTAATAAGGTCTGGGTTACAACAAAGAACTAAAAGACAGAACGGCCTAGCCGTAAGCTAGACTATAAGATGGCAGGACCATATAAGATCCTTAATAAAGAAGGCAACTTATATAAGGTTAAACTCCTAGACTCAATTAAAGTCCACCCTGTTTTCTTACTAGATAAGCTACGGAAAGCTATAAATAACCCACTACCTAGACAAAAGAATGAGCCTCTACTGCCAATTTAAGTTAATGGCGACGACAAATGGGAAGTTAATGAAATACTAGCCTATAAACTAGTATAAGGAACGCTAAAATACCGTATCTAATAGAAAGGTTACGATCTAGACCCAACCTAGTATCCCGCCTAGAACTTTATAGGTTGCCCCCAGAAGCTTAAAGAATTCCATAACTAATACCCTAACAAGCTAGGACCCCCAAAGTATCTAGACAAGTAGATGGAGTGCTAGTATAGCGAAGATAATAAGCTACCTGTTAAGCATACAGATAAGAACACCCCATAGACATAATACGGACATACAAAGCCTAAGGGCAGGCTTTTTCGGAGGGGGGGGTAATGTTACAGCGCTGGTAAAAAACGGTGGATTATGGTAGACGTTATGGTAGACGCCAAGTCACGTAAGTCCACGTGACTAGAGGACCGCATAAAACTTCGCATAGCGCTGCTATTCTTCTCCCTTCCTTTCTCTAGCTTTGGATCCTCGTTTATAGACTACTAATTGTACAGGCTTGCGCGTCCCTTATGCCGTGCTTATGCCTTGATTGACTGAGTCGCTAATAGCTAGTATAGACGGAAGCTAAGATTATACATTAACTATAGAAACCTAAAACCAACCAATATTCTTTAGAAGGCAACTTTAATTCGTATCTAAACCCCTAGAACGCTACTCTCCTACCTAGAGGTACTCTTCCTCCACCTCCTCTATTGCCTCCACTTTAGCTAACTAGTAAGCCTCTATTACGAGAAGTTACGAATCTAATAAAGATATATTCAGACAAAGAAAAGAAGTTTAAAGGAGAACTATATAACATGCTTAAAATAAAACTATAGGTCTTTTATAACTATTACAATAAGGTCGGAATTTAAGGCCACTAGTACCACCACGCTTTCTCTGTTATGTTAAAGGGACGGGCGGCGACATTCTATTACAACTATATTGTAGGTAAAAACTATAGCTTTAATATAATGCTTTAGCTTACTAGAGCTCACTTTAAGACTAATAAGAATCGCCAACTTTATATATCTAAATGGCGGGAGACTATATTCTAGAGAATTATTGCTTCTAACCTAATAAAGACTTGTTTAGAGTGCCTTTAATTACTCTTTAATAAACTCCAGAAAATCTAATATAGCCTTACCGAAACTTACCAAAATGAGAACAGCCTAAGGGACTAGGTTATTTTAGCCTACTATAGCGTTCCTAAGTGCAATCTGGCGCTATACAAACCTATAGATACGTTTAAAGGAGCATATGCCGAGCTACGCTCCGCTATAGGTACTGTAATACAAACATAAGAATCTTAATAGTTCTATACCGAAAACCCTACCCAACTAAGTATTCCCGACTAACATAATTATAACTGGACTGACCAAATATATGGTGGCTGTGGTAGGGAATACGGCAAAGGGTACGATTAACGTTAACTATAAGGCAATTATAGAGGTCCTTGTAGAGGTTTATTTCAAAGTAATCGCCAGAAGAAGTGCTATGTTTATAAGAAGCTAAATTGCTAGTTAACTAGACACTCCCTTAATAAGCAAAAGGAGGCATATAATAAGTTTCGTTAGAGTGCAAGAAACGTTGGAAATTATAAGGTTATTATAGCCTACTTCCAAAGCTTCCTGGTTTAATATAAAGGCGTAAAAGATCTTAAGGGTGAGGTTAATAAGACCAAACAGCTCCTTATGGATATAAAAATTAAGGACTACTCTCCTAACCAATACTTTACTAAGTATGGTGAGGTAGATAGCATATAAACCGTTACTATTCTTAATAACTAATCTACGCTCCATTCTATCATGAAGTTAGATATCTTTAATAAGCCAAAGGAAAGCTCTGCGTTCTCCTTTAATAATAGATACTCGGCAAACGTCTTCTATAGTATTATGCCAGATACTAGAGCCGCAGAAGTATCTATAGTAGGAGAACCTTAAGTTCAAGCCCTTTAGCAGCTTAATAGCTCTATTTAGATTAACTAATTAACGGCAGGCTAATATATAATACGCTTTAGTAAGGGTACTGTAATCTCTTTTGGCACAATTAGGGTCTAAACCCCCTTAGGATATATTACTTTCCATATTATTCCCACGAACACTCCGTTTCTATTCTGTATTAGGGATATAGACAAATTAGGCGTTAAGCTCAACAACCTTAAGAATATGCTCGTGTAGGGAGATAATCGGGTGCCTATTATACGCAAGTAGGGTCACCCTTAGCTGCTCCTTTAATAACTAGAAAGGAGTGTTGCTTAGAGCTATTTAACTAAGTTAGAGTTACGTTAACTACACCATTGTTTTAGCTACCCATCCATTCACTAATTACTTAGGGTTCTTCAGCAAGCAGGTTATAAAGTTAAGGTTAAAGTAATTAAGCATCTTATAAAGTACTGCTATTACTGCCAAATAAACTAGAAGTCCCCTGGCCGATTTAAGTTTACCCTTAAAAATAACTACAACTTTAACTTCTGTATTATTGTTAACGTTATATATCTTAGCGGTAAGCCAGTACTCTAAGTTATTAACTTCTTAACCTCCTTCCAAGCCGCACATTTCTTAAAGGATATGTTAGCTAGGAACGCATAGGATACCCTTTAATTATGCTAGATTAATGTCTACCTAGGACCCCCTAATTAAATCGTCTATAATATAGGAAAGAACTTCTTATCTATAAAGTTTTGATAATAGACAAAGGCAATGGCAATTAAGGTTAAGGAAGTCCCTATTAAGGCACATAATAGTGTCAGAAAAGTGGAGCGATATTATACGCTATTACGCCACGTATATAAGATTATCTCTTTAGAACTAGAGGACGCTAGTAAAGAACTTATCTTATAAATAGCTGTTAAAGCTATTAACGATTCTACTAGCCTGGATAGACTTGTACCTATATTACTAGTCTTTAGCGCCTACCCTTAAATAACTAACAATTCTCTACTATCTCCCTCTGTTGTGTAATGAGCTAAGGCTATTCACAAGGCAACAAAGGAGGTATAATATCTTTACACCACACGCCAAGTCAACAATGTACTAGGAATAAAAAATGGCCCAAATACCTTAACTACGCTTAATCTGCCACTCCAGTCTAAGGTACACGTATGGCGTAAAAAGGAAGGATGGTTAGGCCTATATCAACTTATTACAATTAATGGCCAGACTTATACTATTTAAATACCTTACAGACCCACTTAATTCCGTTTAACTGTTATTAAGCCTTACTATAAAGATAACAGTTCCAAGCCTTTATAGGATACTATAGAAAATGCCCTAAAGAAGAGCTATAATTAATATGCTCTAGAAGGCAACCACAATTCTAATATAATTATAGTAGATACGCCGTAACCATAACGCGGTAGAGGTCGCCTAAAGGGATTACAAAATCGCCAACATTTTGTTAATTTTAAAGAGCAATTTATTGCCGCTATTAAGAATAGAGTTAAGCTGTTAATAGCCTTTATAACAGCTAAGGAGAAGGCTGACTTTAAACTTACAAAATAGCTTTAAAAAGAAGGTCGTATTATAACTCTAGGAGCTCCTTTCCAAGCATCTAATAAGCAGGAGATTGATGGTCTTATTATAAAAGAAGTCTTTAAATTTGAGAAATATAACCTTACTAAGTTTAATAAAGTTTATATCTTTAAATTAAGAATGGTTAACGAAATTATGGGTAAAGCTACTAACGCCCTATTTAAGAAATTAAGGCTTGTCATCCAAGGTTACAATAATAATGGTAAGGAGGTAATTCTTATACAATCTTCTATAATTTAACGAGCTAGTTAGTGAGTTATTATTGTACTAGCTACCTCCTTAATAAAGAATAGAATAGCGGTTTATTTATAAGATATTACTTAGGCCTATACCCAATTAGAGACGCACCTTTAGCGCTTAATATTGGCATACCTTCTAGAGCAAATTCGTTAATATCCCGAAGATACAATTATGGTTATGCTTAAGCCATTATATGGAATCGCAGAGGCAGGAACCTATTAGTAGGCTACCTATAGTAAGCACTATAAAGAGAAGCTTTTAATAACTACTTCTATATTTAACCTATGCTTCCTGATTACAACTATAGGAACTCTATTTAGAATCATCGGTATATAAACTAATAATATAATTATCTTAGAAGATAACCAATTCTTAGCTCTTAAAGAAGATAAGTTAATAAAGGCAAATCTTATAGCAAAGCTAAAGGAAAAGCTTAATTTAATAATACTATTACTCTTTAATAGATGCACCCTCTCCCTAAATAAGGATTCTATTGCTTTACGCTAAAAGGGTTAAGGCAAGAAGATTAACATTATTAACGCTAATTCTCCAAAGCAAGGATATATAGAGTAACGCGCTTATAGAGCTTATATTACTTCTATCTGTTAACCCAAGGCTTTATTCAATCTCTCTATTGCCGCCCAACACCAGAAACCAACTAAGGACGACGTTCTTGCCCTAAATAAACATCTTTCCTGGCAAGTGAACTATCTTAATTAGGGACTACTTTATATGCTTATTAATCTTCCTACCGCTAAGCTCTTTGTATTTGTTAATGGATTATTTGTAAATAATAAAGATTTTAGCTCCTAGTTAGGATATAAAATTATTATTACAAATGAATTTACTAGAGAGAATAACTTTATAATCTATGGTAATCTTATCTATTGGAGCTTAACTAAGAGTAAGCGTATTACTCAAAGCGTTCTAGCATTAGAGATATATAGAATGGTTAGCTGAGTTAATATAGCAATTACAATTAGAACTACCCTAAAGATAATTATAGATTAACTCAAACTTCCTATTATCCCTATAATTGTATGCACTAATTTATACTCTATTTATAAGTGCTTAGTTAAGCTTAGTACTACAAAGGAGAAGCGCCTTATAATTAATATTATAGCACTTCGTTAATCCTATAAACGGCAAAAACTCTTTAAGATTTAATGGATTAACGGTTAAGATAACCTAGTAGATATAATAATAAAGGCAAACCTAAATAAGGCTCTAGAAACGTTTGTTAACACAAACACTCTACATATATAAGTTAAAGGTTAGGTTAAAAGGGAGTAGGAGTATAATATTCTATAGACCCTAACTTAAACCAGCTAATTAGGATTTTCCATCCCCGGGATGGAAAATCGCCATTGGCTCGCTTACTACTAGCGCCTTGGCGGCCTACCTGTCTTTATGTTATCCGCCAAATTCTACCAACTGCCGCATTGTTGCATATTGTCGCATATTGTTTGGTATTGTTGTACACTATCTAGTATTATCGCATCCTGTCTGTTTGTATATATATAGATGGCAACCACAAAAAGAAGAGTTGCCAGTGTCAGGAATAAGGCAAGTTGCCGTTATATAAGGCATATTGCCGTTACGTATTAACGTGGCCCTAGCGTAGTAAGGAACCTTAAGTTCCTCACCCCTTTCCTTATTTCTATAAAAAAACAATCTAACAATTATTATACTATCTACGAACCGTAGCTACGTGATATCACCTTGTGTTACTAATAATAAGAGGCTACCGTACAAAGGCCAAGGAGAGCGTTTATAAGCTTTTCCTAGCTATTAATAAAATGGCTATAAATTATAAGGAGAAGGTAATTATTTAGAAAGGTTTAGATATTAACAGAGAGATAAATACTTGTTAGTGTAGACTACAGCCTCTTTTATATAATATCCTTTTGTAATAGCTATAAGTTATAAATCTTTTTACTAACTGCTAAATAGGCTGTAGTTATATAGCCGTCTACTTTAGGATTAATTAACTATAGAAGAACGTAGAACTCCGGCCACTTAACTATCCAAAATAGTAGGTTTTATATAACGATTAATATAACAAGGGCCTTATTAATAACTTCCTTATTTAGGACCGCTTAAAGTACTTTTAAATCTAGCTCTTCTATCTTATTTTAAGATAACGCTTTAAGGTAAAGATCTTTTAATTAATCCCGTATTGCTTCTTTTATATAACTAGTTTTAGGCTTAACCATAATGCCATACTTTAATACCAAGTAGTTTCGGAAGTTAGAGGTTAACTGTGCAGCGTATAACTCTATATAGTGTTTATAATAGAATAAAAGACGGGCGTTTTTATTTTGTATGGGCTTATTACTGCCTAGTGGACGGGTATGCTCCTATGTTAAAAGAGCTGAGCGACCTCTTATATTTTTTAATTTAGAGGTATTAATAGAGTTAAGAGCTTCTGATTCCACTTCTAAAGCCATATTTATACGGTAATAAGAAAGAAGAAGGCGACTGAAAATTTATTTAGGGTATGCCAAGACTTATCGTAATAAGGCTTATCCAAAACCACCCTGCCGGCCGGTGAGAAGTAGCCAAGGTGGTAAATAATGCCCTGAGGCGTACTGCGGACGGCAGAGACCTCGAATGTAGGGCTAGGAGCGGATTCGGATTCAGAGGGGGAGGTAAGGGAGTGCATAAAGCCAATGTTGCTAGGCTGCCCCCCCTTGGTCGTGGAAGATTGTTAAGGATGTAGTGACAACGTAGGAATCTTCCGAAGCTTGCTTGAAAAGAGACTGGGATTCTAGAGGAAGAGCAGAGAAGAGTTAGGTCGAGATAACGGTGATTTCTAAAGTTTAAAGTGAACCTTCGGTCCGATAGAGGGCTGTAATATATGGGCACATATTAACTGCGGAGAAGAAAATTGCACCAACGACTAAGGCTCATAGAATAAACAATAATGCTATTAATCTAATAGCGCTTAGAGATAGGAGTTGGTCGCTGGAATATAAATCATCGTTTTCTATAGCAGAAGTAAAATATTTATAGACTAACCAAGAGGTAGGTATGTATGCGCTTTCAGCCAGGCAGGTATTATAACAAATAACTTAAGCTGGCTAGTAGGTAGAGACATAGAATTATACAAGTGATCTGTCTTATTCAAGGTGGCTCTAAGAGCCCTAATATACTTAAGAGAATTGACCCCCTACAGGGGTCCCTAGAGAGTAATAATACAGGTTAAAACTAGACTAACACTGTCTAATACAGACATCAAATAGCACCCGTTACACCTCTGTAATAAGGCTACCTCTATAGCCAACACACCCCCTCAGATCTAACGCAGAGCGTCAGAGCTAAATTACCGGATTAGGCAGTCAGGATAGATAAGCTAGTAGTAAGCTTTACTGTTATCCAAGCATTAATTAACCAGATGTCTGATATCGCGGAGCCCTACTACTTTAACAAATTTTTAATAATTTTGCTTTAAGAGAGCTTTAGTTAGTCCATCTACAGCTATCTCGCTTATTGGTACCTATTATATAACAAAGCTTCCGTTTTATACCTCTTGGCGAAGCCAGAATTAATAGATATCTACATATTAGAGTTTTATAGATACTATAGGAATCTCTTTTATCACGATCCGTACTAACTACTAATTATTGCAATTAATAATAACGTCCTGTTCTGGATCAAATCTAATAGCTTTAAATATCTGCACTATATGCTTAACCTCCCTACTAACATGTGAGAGAGCTAGGAGTTCTGCCTCCGTAGTAAACTTTATAACTGCCTTTTATCTAGTTGCCTGCTATGCTATAGGCCTATTAAATAAGCTTATCAAGCCCTGTAAGCTCCAACATATTAGAGCATCGTCAGCAAAGCTGGTATTAGAAGCAGCTTTTAGAACCTAGTTTATCTTATACGGCGTAATAGTAGAGAACTTAAGAGCGAGGTATCTAGTATTATAGAGATAGGTAAGTAATCTGTTAATCTCCGCAAGATAAGCTAGTGACGGATTTTGCAAGAACTCAGCCAGCCTACTAACTAAAAAAGCGATGTCTAGTTGTGTAGTAGATGTAGGATATGTTACAAAACCTATACGGCGTTAATATCCTTTCATCTAATTCGGCGTAGCTTCTCCCTTATATAGTGTCAGTTCCTGGCCTAATAGTAGTATAGCTGATGGCTTTAGATATTCTAGATAGTATATTAAGACTAGCTTCTTAAGATACTAATCTAGATAGAGCCAGAGCTTTCCCTTTTATCAATCTCGCACGACATAAGTATTTAGGAATGACGTAAATTGAGGTATTTAGCGTATCTCGAATCGATCTTATAGCTGCTATAGAATGTCCTGCATCTGCTAATAACAGATCGGGTGTCCTATAATTAGGATATTATCAACGTAGAAGAACACAAAGATAGGTTCAGTAGGGTATATATAGAGATATGGCTTATCTGGTACAGCTTTTAAACCCATGCTTCGCAGAGCAGCAGATATTTCTAAAAACCACAATTTAGGAGATTTACGTAGTCTATACATTACCTTTCTTAGACGGAGAGAGAATCTAGGCGGTAGGTCTATACCCTTAGGGGGAATAAGGTAGACCTTATTGTTAACTAAGGCATTAATAAAGGCGTTTACAGCGTCAATCTATATAACATCCAGGTTAAAGCCAGCAATTAGAGCGCAAAGTAGACGGAAGGTTTAATAGGCTGCCGTTATAGCTTTAACCTCCTCTTATAAGACTACTTGGAGGTCTCCATAGACAACTAGACAAGCTTTAAATCTCGTGACAAAGCCGTTTGAATCTTCCTTATACATAAAGACCCATATAGTAGGAAGTCGATAAACCTTCTTAACTAGTCATACCTTGTCCCAGGTATGTTTTCCCATTAAGGCCTTTATCTTAGTGTAAGCAGCTGCTTTAAACTCCGTAGCGTACTTATAATTGAGTATCTCTTTCCAAGACCTTAGTGGTGGTGGAAAGTTGTCTTAATATCCGTACGTCTTTATAGCAGCAGTGTAGAAAGCGTGAGCCAATAGTGTTGTATCTAGATTGATAAGCTTATTGTTACCGTCATTAATTTGAACCGCAAAGGCTCGTCATTATAAATCCTAATTTGGCATATCTTTTTTCTTTGCTATAGGCCGCTTTTCACAGCCAGAACGTCTCTTACCCCCTAATAATAAGCCTGCTGTTATCTAAGGTTCGGAACGAGGTGTAGGGTCTATAAATAGTGGTTTGGTGACTTCAGAAGATAACTAAGTAGTAGATAGTGTCTATGGCGTAAATGCCACTATAGATAGTAATTGCTGAGGCGCCAAAGACGCTAATGGTATAGACGGTTCTAGAGTTAGCTCTAGGGTAGGTAGCTAATAGAGTTCTTCTATTAAGATCTAAATACTTTTTAACATAGAAGTAATATTAATATTTACTAAATACAGCAGTCTTACATCTAGTTCTTTGTTAAAGTTCTCCATCCAGTCCTTGCTGCCATCTTAAAGATTATCCAGTAGGTTCTAGACTTGCTAAAAACGGTCCTTTTAAGCCTATAAGATAATGAGGTGTTCTAGTATTTTGGGAGATTAATATCTCTTTAACTTATTAATTCGTACATCACAAGATCAAATAATACGGTTAGTGGTTAGTATCTATACCCTATAAATATTTAACGCTTCTATACCAACAAGATAACCTATTTAGGCTTATGGCTCAAACTTTACCTTTCTAGGAATACCGTGTTTAATAAGCACGTAGGTTAAAGATCCGGCTACACAAAGTCCTGCTAGCCATGGCTTCCATTTATAAAGCATCTTAAATAGAGTCTTTTAGTTAATAGACTTAATAGGAGTTCAATTAAGTAGGAACACTACTAAAAGCATAAACTTAGGCCATAGATCTATAGGTAACTTTACTTTAATAACAGCAGTCCTTGCTTGTTTGGAAATAGCTCTCCCTAACCTCTCTACAGGTCCATTTTAAGCCGGGGTATACAGTATTAATTGCTCTATAACACCTCTGTTAAGTTAAATAAGGTTCTTTACCCTAGCGCCTACCCCTTGCTCCTTATCCATATGCTAAATATAGATACCTTAAGTATTAAATTTCTTCGTAAATGCTATTATTAATTTAAAGAGTGGGAGTAGTGTCTCTTGCTTATAGTTCTTAATAGAAAAGGCATAATGGTACTTTATATAGTTACACCAAAAATAAGCTATATATGTGTCTCTATTAAACCCGTCTTTTTCTATAATAATATTAAAGTGAACACGTTTAAAAGGGTAGGTTCCCTTTACTAATACTCTATAAGATATCTACTGGTTTATCTTTCCAAGAACATATGGTTTATAAAGTGGTACACTATATAGAGTTCTTCCTCTGTCTATCTTAACTACTTTAACCCCGTTTGCCGCAGTCAGTAGATAATCCACTAACTCTATATTATAGTGTAGCAAGCGTTAATGCCATACTCTATTATATACTGAGGTCTTAAAGAATCTGGTGGACGTAGCACAGGCAGTAGGAGTAGGTAGTAAGTAGGTAATAGTATTAATAAAGTAGAGACCTCCGTATTCTGTGATATTAGCGAATAGGCTTCCGTTATCTTTATAGCGTAGATAGTTTATAGATTGGTTAATAATTACTCCAACCTTATAGAGCTTTACTGCGGATATCAAATTGGTATAAAAATATAGAGTATATACTATATTCCTTAATGTCAGATACCAAGTTAGGCATTATTAGCCCACCTTAATTGCCAAGTTAATATTACTATATCCATAAATTTCTGCCCCAGAATCTCTAGCTGTTGCTATAGATATGCTTAGCTTAAAATTATAGAAGTATCTAATATTATTGCAGAAGTGGGTGTCTGCCATAGTATTATACCCCCAGGCGTTAATTAAAGACAGATCCAGATAATCCTGCGATAATATTAATAATAAAAAGGATATTTTTACAGCCGCCACTATAGCTTAAGGTCGGTCCAGATCCTTAATCTTTTCGGCAGTAGATAAAGCTAACGGAGACATCCTTAACCTAGGGCCTTCCCTCTTAATCTGCTTAAGCCTTCTATTATAATACTGCTTATTTATTAGGACCTTAAGCCATTCCTAACACCTCCGTAGATATTTATTATTTGGTACAAAGTTTGGACCTTAAAGAGACTAAAACAGTTGCTTACAATTCTTTAACTTATAGGGCAAACCATAAGCAAAGCACTTTACCTTAGGTAATTGAGAAGGTATTAGGGTAGTAGACGTCGTAGGATCTACAGCTAGCTACCTTAAGAGTATAGCATAGGCGTTACATCCCGTATTTAAATGCTTATAAAGAAGGTTAAATTCCTCAATCATCATCAACATTTTAAGCTTTTCTGGCCTCTTTACTACCTTCTGGATAAAGGCATAATACAGAGCTAGACAGATCTCCTTACAGTCCTAGACAAAGGCTCATATAACACTGCCTTCTATTACCTCTATCAACCCTTCCTCTAGCTCTTCACCGTTCTGTATAATAGTAATATAAAGCTAAAGCCATAATTCTAGAGTCTGGCGTTTAGGCCCTTATTTCCATTTCTTAAGATCATCCAATACCATTTACTGCAACATAGCTTGTAATGGCTTTGCTACCTTTTTTAGCTGCCTTAAAATCAAATATGGTGTAGTAAGGTTTTTAAGATATCCTAAAAAGTTAGTGCCTATGGTGGCATACAACAGTGCTATAAAGGTATAGAGCTTCTCTTCCCGTTTTATGTAGTCCTGTTGTTGGAGCTTGTAGAGCTTAAAAAGCATTCTCTATATCTCTAAAGATTGCGGAGTTTGTTGTCCTTGTTAACTCAATAACCCAGGTGTAGCTATTCTAGTAGACGCTAGAGTTGCTGCTAAAGTTGCAGGAGCTGCTGCTAGTGTTACAGAAGCTGCTGCTGGTGCTATAGAAGCTGCTACTGGTGCTATAAAAGCTGCAGGAGCTGTTACAGGTGCTGTAGGAGCTGCTAAAGCTATTACAGGTGCTATAGGAGCTGCTGCTATTAAAGGTATAGCTAGCTCAGTGTTTTCTTTAATTTCATTCTCTATCTTATCTGGGTCAACATAGTCCCAGATCTTCGCAAAACTTGCTTCTCAGCGGATAAATTAAAACCATATAGGCTAGTCTTTCTAGGTTAGCAAAAGAGGGTTTATAGAGTCCTTAGTTGCCATATTAGCTTTTGTTTTGAGGTTGCGTAAAGAGACGCGCTTATACGTAAAGCACGCAATATTTCGTGACGAACTATGCTCAAAGAGGCTTAGTAGTAGTCGTCTGGCCACTAAGATCTCCCTAGTGCTCAGAAGGTTACCGGGCTCATAACTTTCAGCCAGGCAGGTATCACGACAAATAACTTAAGCTAGCTGGTAGGTAGAGACATAGAATTGTATAAGTAATCTGTCTTATTCAAGGTGGCTCTAAGAGCCCTAATATACTTAAGAGAATTGACCCCCTACAGGGGTCCCTAGAGAGTGATGATACAGGTTGAAACTAGACTGACACTGTCTGATACGGACGTCGAACAGCACCCGTCGCACCTCTGTAATAAGGCTACCTCCGTGGCCAACATGCGCGAGCCATACGACGTTGAAAGGCGCATGCTCGATGCAAATACTGGTAATGGATGGTCGATGATCAATCCTGCACACCCTTTTGCCTGCTCCTTCCTGTTATGTTGACTCAACCTACGCCCTATCTAGGCGCTAGCGCTAAAATGCGTTTATCAGAAAACTTTATAGAGGAAATATCAAGGTCTGACGTCAAAAAGTTTTTGCTGGGGGGCCGTATCATAATTTGGATAATTACGAAGAATAGCTTCCCTGTTTCCGAGTTTTGGCTGAGTGCGAAGTGATGAGCGTTTGGGGGTTTCAAAAGTAGCCCCTAAAAGCCTCCGTTACTCAAAGCAATGAAACATGGTCAATTAAAAGGTAGTGCAATCCGCGGATAGTATTTTGGTTATTCCATCAGCCGAAGATCCTACCTGAATGGGCTGTTCTAAGATGCAATAAGACCGAGGTCTTGGAGCTGTTACAATTCTATAAAGAATACATCCTTGCCTAAAAAGGCAGAAGCTGCGACATCAGCGTATTTAAATCATATATCATGCCCAAGCAATTAGCAAATCATATAAGCGGCATTCATTGAAAGAAACCCTCAATCACCCGCACCCGAGTCCGAATCTTCAGAAACAGGTCTAATCAGACGAAATGGTGCATCTGGATATTCGGGGCCAGCGTAAGGTAAGTGTACCTCGAAATTATCCAGCCCCGTCACCTTGCTCAAGGGTGCTAGCATCATTGCCTCCCTCTCGCCATTCAAAGAGTCGAAGTATGACAATTCAATTTTCAGACTCTTTAGGCCATTCATGCTGGCAATGATCCGCCGCGTATCCTCCCATGTAGCTTCATTATGGGGAAGGTGCAGGAATCTTTCTGAAAACATTTGTTGGTAAAAATCGGTATATATGTGCCAGTGGAAGTACCAATGGATGCTAATCGATTTTATAGAGTTTAGTCGCGATGGTAGAATCGTGGCTGAGAGATGCCGGATGCAATTAGGATCAGCAAATGAGAAGAGATTCGTGGAATATAAAAGACATATGGCTTCAGAGTGTCTATTCAGAAAAAGGGAACGATACCGTTAGCCATTGGCCCAAAAAGCCGAAATTAATCAGTTTTAGGGTTTCTACAGAAGTAAACTTACACTTGGCGGCACGTTTGCAAGAATGGGATAATATCGCCATCAGTGGTTACTTGCCTCGTCATTATGATACCGCTATCAACATTGCCCCAGCATGACCCTCGGATTGGTCCTCCATCTAGGTAGGGAAAAGGACACGTTTTGGCACCCACGGCCTTGCACCGTAAATGGCCCAGCTTTCTCTCCTTGTGAACAATGTGGAGTACTGTATCACCCAACACATACTTATATATCATTTCTCGCAATTCTAAAGGTAATCTAAGGAGGCGAGATTGAGATTGATCTAGTGTTTTTTGAGTAGTAGTGAGACTTGTTTCAGCTTCCAAAGGTATAGTAAGTGCTCGTTTGCGAACAATAACCGGACGGGGTGCATGTCTTTGCCGTTCTTCAAACCGGCGTTTTTGTTCAGGGTCGCAGCGCCGTCGGAGGCGAAGGGGGCAGAAACACGCGGTGCAGACTCCAATTACGCAAATGCAGGGAGCGCAAAGGACGCTCAAGATAACACTCGAGGCACGCATGATCGTTTCGTTTTGTTTCAAGTTGACAACCGTAACTTCTAGAAGACAAGTTGATAGTACGATGGAATTGGTATTGTTTTGGTCATGTCTGTCGCCAACTCGTGACGGTGTCGCCGTCTTCGTGTTGACTATGTGAGCTCCAGCTTTCCGTGATTAAAAGAAGGACCGAACGAGAGATTGGAGACAAGCTTTGTGGTATACCGTTAGTGACGAGCAAAGAAAATCAATTGACCGTAGACTAAGCATAGGATAAACTGTTGGCTGGTAGTTATCTCAGTAAGCGACTCAGACGGCAAACGAGACAGTAAATCTCACTAGTACTTAATTAGTATAGCTTTATATAAAACTTCTGCTAGCTTTACAAGGGGGTAACCTGAGCGGGCTGCCGCCCTCCCTGCAAGTTCTGGGTGACATTATAGTCGTATCCACACTGTTTTCGCAGGGTATTACTATACTGCAGCCTAAAACTTGCAGGGAGGGCGGC
>Ga0307507_10001969_pt1 | contig 44575 bp, 40 predicted proteins | sample 7_EM_MG_FD_207223 | JGI IMG/M metagenome (GOLD analysis project Ga0307507, IMG submission 207223) | Populus trichocarpa ectomycorrhiza microbial communities from riparian zone in the Pacific Northwest, United States - 7_EM | ecosystem: Host-associated > Plants > Roots > Unclassified | place... | reverse complement strand
GATGATTGAAAAACCCTACGACACCGCTCGCCATGGACTGGCTCCGGCCACCAACCTCACCCTCGTTCAACACAACAGCCTGGGTAGCTGGGATGTGTTTCTTTCCTTGTTTTCCTCCCCAACGGAAGGCCCCCCCGTTGATTTTGTCCTCTTACAAGACCCCCCCTCCTCCAAAGGCTTTCTTCCGCGCTATGCCGGTTTCAAGTCGTTTGCCCCCCCCGTTGCCAGGCCCACGGTGGCCTGCTACATCTCCCAAAACTTTCTGCAGAAATTTGCAGTACTACCGTTTTTTCCCCCTAAGACAGATGACTTTATGGCGCTAGATGTGTTCACTCCACAAGGCTGCTTTGGCTCAAACTTTCCCCAGTTCAGGATCGGCAACGCCTACGCGAGGCCACTCCCCCCCCATACCTAGTCGCAGGCGACTTCAACATCCACAACACAGCTGCCGATCCCTCCAGACTCCTCTCCGCTAGGGAGGAGAATGAATCCGCCCCCTACTTTAGCCTAGCTGCGGACTTAGGCTTCTCCCTTCTCAACACCCCGGGCATTTACACACGCTTTCCGTTCACAGGGACTCACAGACCAAGTGCGATAGACCTGGCGTTCACCAACCCGCACATCTTCCCCGCCTTCGGCTCCTGGGACGCATTGGTACTCCCCTCTACGGGCTCGGACCATGCACCCATCTTAATCTCCCTACGACCTCCCTCCCCTCACAACGACAAGCCCAGACCCTGTTGGCAAGAGGCCGACTGGCCAGGGCTCACGGATAGGCTAAGAAACTGGCAGATCCCGCCCCCCCCTGGCGCGCCCTCCCCTAACCAACTCGACCAATGGTTCTCCTCAGCGCTCTCATCACTCACAATGGTAATCGAGAACAACACATCCCGCTCGCGCCCCTCTCCAAAGTCCAAGGCATGGTGGGCCCCTCTCCTCACCACTCTCCGAAAAGAGTTCACGAAGACTACCCGCAAAGCCAAGAAACTGCGGACCCCCAATTCCTACGCCACAGCAAGGCAGGCCAAGCTCGGCTACTTCAAAGCCATTAAAAGAGCCAAGGCCACCTATTGGGCCGACTTCCTCGCAAAAACCTCCCCGGACAACATTTGGACAGCCAAACAGATGGTTGCCCCAAGAAAGACCCCCAGGTTCACCTCCCTCCCCGATGCCTCCGACCCTGTTGCGATCAATGACGCACTCCTGAATCACTTCTTTCCCCCGAAGGACCCCCTCCCCAGCAGGGGACGCCTAGAAAGAAACCATCCCGCCGTTCCCCTCACTGAGGAGGAAATCAGGCTCGACCTCTCCAAAAGCTCCCCCTCCTCGGCCCCCGGCCCCGATGGGATTCCGTATTCCGTATGGAAAAAGGTTAACCTCATCAACCCCTCGATTATCCTCGAGCTCCTCTCCCCCCTGGTTGCCTTCGGATACCACCCCCCGTCCCTGAAGAACGCCAACGGCGTAGTCCTGGACAAGCCTGGCAAGGCCTCCTACGACTCCCCTACCTCCTTCCGCATCATCGTCCTCCTAAAAACCATCTCAAAAATCCTTGAGCGGGTAATGACGGTACGATTGTCCGCCATCGCCAAGTCCAAAGGCCTCCTACACCCAAACCAATGCGGGTCCCTTCCCGGACTCAGCTCCACTGACCCCTGCCTCGCACTCACACACGAAATCAGAACACTCCAGAGGCCCAGACTGGGGGTCTCCACCCTTTTCCTAGACATCAAAGCCGGCTTTGACAATGTCAATGCCTCCACCCTCCGGGCCAGGCTGCTAGCCTCCCACGTACCCTCATACATGGTGGACTGGGTATCCTCCTTCCTTTCAGAAAGAACCTGCACCCTGGTCTTTCAAGGCTCCCCCAATCTCTCCTCACCAGTTTCCGTCAGCACCCCTCAAGGGTCCCCCATATCTCCCCTCCTCTTCTTCCTCTATGTCGCCCCCCTTCACATGTCGATACCTAGAGGCCTCATGGTCTCCTACGTCGACGACTTCTCTATCACGGTGGCCTCCCCGTCCTATAGGGGGAACATACGTCGCCGGCAGAATCTCTTCACCACCATATCCGCGAGGGGCCGGGACATAGGTGTCTCGTTCTCGGTCCCCAAAACAGAACTCATTCACTGGCGAACCCCGAGCCAGAGAACCCCCCGGTCAAAGGCCCCCATCGCTCTGGAAGGCCTCCTTTTTCACCCCTCCGAGGTTGTTAGATGGCTGGGATACTGGTTCACCCCCGCCCTCTCCCCCACACACCACTTCAGGCACAGGCTTTCTCTGGCCCAGGCCGTCTTCTCCTTCGTCAAGGGTCTCTCCTCCCCAGGAGCGGGCGTGCGACCCTTCCTATGTCACCGCATCGCCACCGGTCTCCTCTGCCCCATACTCACGTATGGCGCCGACCTCCTCACCCCGACGTACACCGCGCTCAGAGGCATGAACAGCTTCTGGCACAGAGTCCAGAGATGGACGACGAACAACTTTTTCTCCACCCCCACCTCCATCCTGTCCCAAGAAGCCTGCCTCCCCCCAATCGTCTCATATTGCGGATACCGAAGACGACTGGCCGCCCTCAGGGTAGCCTGCGCACCCCCATACGCGAACCCGGCCGCGGCCAGGCTCCCGCCATCTTTCCCCTCTCTCTCGTCATTTAGAGCCCAAGATTCATCTAGACACCTCACAAGGGGCCTCTCCTCCGTGTACCTCCCCCTTGACTGGCGTACCAAGGTCCCCTCCCCGCCCTTGAGGAAACACCTTCCAATTGACGCCCTCGCGCACCTTACGATACCACTGCAGGAAGGCCTCACACGCCTCCCTCTCGTCCTGCACACCCTCCCCCCACCCGGGACAAACATCCCCCCGCCAGACCTCATGAGAAAGACCTACCAAGCGCTACGGGCCCGGGCTAGGCACATGCTTCTCCAAGACTGGGCCAGAGAAGACGCTACACCCCCGTACTACCACTACCCCCCCTCCCTCAGCCCCCATCCCTTCATGGGCCTGGGGAAATTCGTGGCGGGTAGAATCCACCAAATGCGAGCGGCGAAAAGCTACCTGGCCGCCCACCCTTCATAGTCCGACGAAGACCCCAACCTCACCTGCCCACGCTGCGAGATCGAACCCGAAACGTTCCAGCACGCCATCCTCTCCTGCCCTGCCCGAGCAAGGGACCGAGGCCTCCTACTGAAAGACGTCTCCTCCCTCTGTCAGGACAACGACATATGGACCGACCCCCACCTAATACAAGCCCTTGGCGAGTACATCACGACCACGAAGACCGGCTTCCCGCCGGACATGATCCCCGCACGCTTCTTCCCCCCGTCACCTTAAACCCCCCATCCCAAGGCCTCAACTAGTCCCGCCTGCATGGATCTCCTTTGTGTTTTCACGTATGGGTTATGGTTTTTAGTTAGCTTTGATATTTCCGAGTAGCTTTTAGTTCTTTCCTTGCAAAAAACACGCTGATGAGAAGTAGTTTGCGTTGTTGTTTTCCCCTATATTTATTTCTCCGAGAGGAACGATAGCCGAATGGTTTCAGGCTAAAGAGGTTTTCAGTCGCCGCGGTGGAAAAGGAAGTTGGTTTCTTTTGTTATTTGTTTTGATTTAAAGGTTTTGTTCTTTCCATAGCTAGCGCTGCACGAAGCCTCTTGTACCTAGAAACAATGAACGCATGATACAAAAAAAAACAAAAAAAAGGCAGGAGATTTGGGTTCTTCACGCAACCATCTAAGTTCTTTCATACAATATACTTTCAATACAAAGATCTTTATCTATCACACTTTCGGGAACCAAGACCAGACGGTCTTATATGAGCCTAGCGATCGACGTTGCTAGATAGGAGTCAACAGACTTAGCTATCGCAACAGCTATCGGGCTAAGAAGAAGTGATCGTTAGGAAACTATCGGTTACCTGCTGCAAGTATCACCCGAAGAGGAGAGGATTGTAACACTAATAATAATTGTTAGTAAATGTTTGAAAGGTTGAAAGGAGAGGAATCTTGCTCGAACCTTCTAGGAGATTAGGGGCGATCTATCACCTCATCCTTCTCTTGAGTTTCCAGTAGCACAAACTATGTGGTAATAGTATGAGATATTATAGAAACTATTATGATATTACTTGAAAACACTGGCACTTCTGTGTCCGTTATATGAGATGCTGTATCCATTGTATAAGACACTATGGTATTCTGGAAAGAGCTGAGAAGTCTGGGGTAATGTCTTTACTTTTCTGCCAGTTCCTGAATGTGCACACTCAAGTGCCAGTTTCTAGTACTCCTCCAATACTGGCACATATCTCTCTCTCCTTTCAGTTATCATACTATATCTGAGTTGCCATAGTAGTATTCTGACTAACAGCTAACCATATAGCTTGTAAGCTATCCCCTCATTAATAGGCTTTGATGTTTAGAGTTAGTGCTTAAATACTGGTATATAAGTTATTTGATTAGTAAAAACTCACCTCTAGCTAAAACACTACCCCAACCAGAATAGCTCAAGAGCCTCTTGCTGGTAGATATGTATAGTTATTGCATCAGTTAATATTCTCAACTTTTGTAACAACTTGAACTAAATGTATTTTTGTATATATTAGTGCTTTAGTAGCAGCATTTGAGAAATTTGAAGGAATAATTGTATGCTAACACTCTAGTGGTAATTGACCAATTTGTCTCAAGTTTCAAACATGAACGAAACCCTCTACTAAATAGCTAGTAGCTAGATATTTGACAGGTTCTTCTCGGTCTAGCCTAGAATTAATCTAGATAGGCAAGAGGTGCACCTCTAGATATATCTTACTTAGTAGCCTTTTATCTCTATAGTTAGTACTCAAATGCTAGTATATAAGTTATTTAATCAGTAAAGACTCACCGGTACTATTAGTAAAAGCACTACTTTGTAGAAAAATTCCTTTGTCAAGAGACAATCCAGGAAGGTTGCAAGACAGTGAGGTTTAATATTGCACTATTGGCACTATCCTTATGTGTATTATATATAATAATTGGAGATTATTATATGCTCTCACTTTGTGGGAACTGTATTTATATTTGTATATGCTAGTACTATCAGTACTAACAGAATCTCAGTAACTTAAAAAAGGAAAGAATGTTAACATTCCAGCTATTACTACCCGGGGGTTTCAAGTTTCCAACTTGAAGAATACCTCAACTAAACAGCCAGCAAGATATGCGAGAGGTTCTTCTGAGTCTGGCCAAGAATAAATTGAGATATGCAAGTGTGAGTAGTATTAGTGTATACAATTATATGCAGAAAATAAACTTCTCCTTCCTGACTCACGACAAAACAAGGTAGATGATATGTGGTATACTGAAGTATATTAGACTTAGTAGTAGCCTTTAATATTTATAGTTAGCACATAGTAGATGCTAGTGTATAAGTTATTTGGTTAGTATTACTAGCACTACTCCCAGCACCACCCGGGCCTGGGTAGTTCTCATGCTGGGTTACTAAAAAGGCTTATAAGCTTCCACTTTGTAAAAGTTGAATTCATTTTTGTATGTTAGTCCTGGTACTAATAGAATATAAGAAATATAAAGAATTGAAGGTATGCTAACACTCTAGTTTTGATTGCTTGTTTTATTTTTCAAGTCTCCAAATTGAAAAATACCTCAATTAAACCGCTAGTGAGATATGTAAGGAGTTCTTCTGCTTCTGACTGAAAATAAGTTAAGGGAGGCAAATGCCAGTAGTATTAGTATATTTAAATATATGCAGGAAATATACTTTTGTTTTCTGACCTACCAGGAAACAAGGTAGATGATAGTATATGCTATAGTATTTAAGCATATTAGACTTAGTAGCTTTTAATGTTTATAGTTAGTACTTAGTGGATACTTGTGTATAAGTGATTTGGTTAGTAAATGCTCACTATTAGGAACACTTCCAGCACCCTAGGCTGGGTAGTTCTCGTATATGGTTATTGTAAATTATGATAAGCTTTTACTTTGTGGAAGCTCAATTCATTTTTGTCTATGTTAGTATTAGTACTAACAGAATATAACAAGGTTAAAGAACTGAAGATATACTAACCTTTTAGTTTTGACTGCTTGTTTTGTTTTGCAAATTCCCAACTTGAAAAAGACTTTAATTTAACTTGTAATGAGATATGTGAGGGGTTCTTCTGATTCTGGCTGAAAATAAGTTCAGCTAGGCAAATGCTAGTGGTATTAATATATTTAAATATATGCAGGAAATATACTTTTGTTTTCTGATCCACCAGAAAGCAAGGTAGATGATAGTATATGCTATAGTATTTAAGCATATTAGACTTAGTAGCTTTTAATGTTTATAGTTAGTACTTAGTGGATACTAGTGTATAAGTTATTTGGTTAGTAAATACTCACTATTAGGAACACTTCCAGCACCACCCTGGGCTGGGTAGTTCTCGTATATGATTATTGTAAATTATTATAAGCTTTCACTTTATGGGAACTCAATTCATTTTTGTTTATGTTAGTATTAGTACTAACAAAATATAACAAAATTGAAGAACGGAAGGTATACTAACCTTTTAGTTTTGACTGCTTGTTCTGTTTTTCAAATTCCCAACTTGAAAAAGACTTTAATTTAACAGCTAATGAGATATGTGAGGGATTCTTCTGATTCTGGCCGAAAATAAGTTCAGCTACTAGGCAAATGCCAGTAGTATTAATATATTTAAATATATGCAGGAAATATACTTTTGTTTTCTAATCCACCAGGAAGCAAGGTAGATGATAGATAATACTATATTCAAGCATATTAGGCTTAGTAGCCTTTAATGTTTATAGTTAGTACTTAGTGGATACTAGTATCTAAGTTATTTGGTTAGTAAAAAACTCACCACTGGCAAAAGTCCTACTTAGTAGGGGAATTTACCTTTCCAGAGACCATCCAGAGTGGCTGCGAAAGTGTTTTTTAATTTTACACTTTTAGCACCACTCTTGTAGTATCTGTTATAATATTATATGGTTATTGCAGATAGTTATAGTCTCCCACTTTATGGAAACTAAATCTATTTTCATATATGTAAGTACTAGTAGTGACAGAATATGGAAAACTTGAAAACTTAAAGGTGTACTAACATTCCAACTTTAAGTTCAACCGCCATTGTTTGGGTCTTTCCAAGTTTCCAACTTGAACTTGAACTATACCCAAATTTGAACCAAACAGCAAGTTAGATATGCGAGAAGCTCTTTTGCATCTGGCTCAGTACAAATTAAGATAGGGATGAGGTGTTGTCTCTAGAAATCCCTTAAGAATCAGGAGTAAAAATGTCTTCAATGATATTTTTCCTCCTGTAAAAAGTGTCAGGATAGAGGTAGTTAGAGCAGTAGTAAGAATTTGTAATAAGTATTCCTATATTCTTTATAAGAAGTGTATTGATTGTTCCAGGTGACTCATGGTAGGAGGATGGTTGCTACTATAGTATGATGTGTGAGAATAGTAGTAAGAATCGTAGTGATAAGAATACTTACACTCCATGCGGCACTGTTTATATCCCTCAAAGGTTAAGCTTGAATAATAGCCCAGCTGAACAGCAAGCTAGATATGTGAGAAGTTCTTCTATTATTTCTAGCCTACTAGAAATAAAGGTAGGCTAGTAATATATTCAACTTGAAGTTTAAACATATCTGAAGACTAGGAAGTAGACATGTTTCCTAGTATTTCTTTTCACTGTTCTATAATTATTGAGAGAAGCTAGAACAGTAGCAAGAATTTGTAATTGACATACCTATATTCTTGATAAGAAGTGTATTAACTGTAGGGGAAAGAAGAGGAGAAGTGTTGTGGCTGTACTTACAGATGGTAGTAATAAGAATAATAAGGGTAATGAGGATAGTAGAGAAGATAGGAGTAAGGTAGTGAGGATAATGGGGATAATGAGAATAGTAAAAATAGTAAGAATAGTAAGAATAGAGAGGAGAAAGAAGGCAGGGGTAAAAATAAAAATAAAAAAAAGACAACTTACTAAGAATTGGCCAAAGGCTGAAAGAGCTCAAACTTGAAGAGAGAGGAAGGGGAATTCCCATCTCATAAGGCGCCTGCTAGAAGTGAGAAAAAGAAGATAGATTCCAGAGTGGAGAGACGGGAGCGGAGACCATTGTGAAGGTGAAGCTTGTGGAACGAGGAAGGGAAGCGAAGGGAAGAGAGGCGCACTGACAGCGCCGTTATATACACCCAGAGGAGCAAAGGAAGCCCTCTCCAATCTATGTGCGTGCGTTTCAAATCCACCGTGACCGCGGAAGGTATCTTGCCCGCACCAGCGTTTTCCCGCGCTAGGTTGGGGTTCAAGTCTCGCGCACAATGTCGAATAGTGCGGCCTCGAAGGCTTAAGCCCCACAATCCTAATTTCCTACTATCCCGGTCGCTTACGAGAAGAACAGTAGTATTTTTGGTAGCTTCAACTTAAACGGCTTCGACTGCATGGAATAAACCAAAAGAAAGGACCTAACGGCCGAACATATATAGAGAATATCAGCGACCTCATCATTTATGAGAAGAAACCTGTTTTCTGTCTTCAGCTCATAACGCATCATCAGTTCTACACCGATATACGCCTACAAACCTGAAGGGTGTAAAGATATCCGACACATACGAAATAGACGGCGAACAACGGAGACCCAACCAAAACCGCACCACCACCGAAAGGGACGCAACCTAATATAAAGGAATGATATAGGAAGGCAACCTACGAGACAGAGATATTGTTTGTGGACAACGGAAGACGATATATCCAACAGGGGGAATGCGAGAGCATGCGAGTGATATTCGGTGCAGGAAATGGTAATCTCTCTCGGAAGTGTCGAATTTTTCCGGAACCCGTTGTTAGGAGTGCACCTTTCCTGCCCAACCAACTTGGGTTCTATGCCGAGTCAGTAGTAAGAAGTTTCGCTAGATTTATGGAGCGGGGAATACTCGGAAGATGCCTACACATTTGCATCCCGTTATCCTGGACGGCCGAAACCCAAAGAATCTGTCAGGTGCAGCGCGTGACCTCGGACAACAGGTTGGGTTTCGGTGTGAGGAGGGTTAGAATTCACAGGGATTTTCATGGGATAGCGGGGCGTGTAAGTGTCTGCGACGTCTGTACAAATTACGGGCTTGAGTGGTTATTTGTTGTCGGAGTTTATCCCAAGGCATGTCCCGGGGGGTTTGTACAGTAGACATGCAAGGGAAATAAGAGAATATGAAAAGCATGTGTGAGAAAAGATGCTGGATGGATGACGTCTATACTCTTGACTAATTGACGCAGTACGGTATGGAAACGGCGATCAATGAATGCCTGCACGTCGCGGGTTGTCACTTGATTTCAGTCAAAATCGTATCAAGGCGAATCACTGCACTATCAAACCACAATAGGCATAAATGCCACTTATTTGTTTAATACATTTATTTAATATTCTTTTCCTAATAAGGATAGGTCCTAAACCAACATCACCCAGAGCATCGTAAACACATAAACCTCCACCCGAGAGAGCCCTTTTTACTATACCCCAGACATAAGAAATAATGAAACAAGGAGCATTACACCACCATTTCCGTTCCTTGGTAGATACAGGCCATGTGTTGAGGTGGCGGCGGAAGAACGCCGCATGAGATACGATAAGAAAACAAAACCAAAAAAAAAAAAAAACCATCTAAAACAACCAAGAAACGAAAGTTTTATAGAACCAGCCGCCTTTGTTTTCGCCCTTGAGCGCTTGCTGTCTCAGGAACTCCTCTTCCTCGCGATCAATCTTGTCCTTTCCGGTAAATAGATCCGCTTTGGAAGCCGGGATGCCAGTGTTCTTGAAACAGAGCTTATACCCGACAATCATGATAAGATACAGCGGGATACCGAGATACCCGGTGATGAAATTCTTGTAGTCGAAGTTACCGTAGCTCTTGCTGTACGTGAACACGTTGAAGTTCTTGAAGACGGCGATGATGGAGCATGAGACGAGGGCTCCGTAAGATCCCCAGATCCCAAGTGGCGCGGTGTAAGCTAGTTGGTCGTCTGTGATTCCTTGAGCGCGACGGGCGCGGACAAAGTAGATGTGGGTTACGAGGATGGAGATCCAGGTTAGGAGACCGAAGATGGTGACCAGGTTGACGAAGTAACCGAAGACGATCTTCGAGTCGTCGCTGACGTTCATGAAGGCTAGGAGGGCGAACAGTGAGGATATACCAAGGGCGTAGACGGGGACACCGCGCTTATCGGTACGAGCCAAGAATGCTGGTGCCTTTCCTTCACATGCAAGACCATAGATTGTTCGGGACGCGATATACAAATCTATTTACTAACCATTAGCTAGATGTTATACGTTGAGGGGCAACAATGGCTCCATACCAGAGTTAGATGCAGAGAATACAAAAAGCAAGATACAGGCGTTCAAGATTCCTGCCAAATGAGGTATTCCACTAAGCTTGATAGCAACGACGAAGGGACTAGCGGCAGCAGAGCTCTTGGCCTTGTTGGCGAAGATGAGCTGATCAGAGTTGTAAGGCACCAACATTCCCAACAAGAAGACCGAAAGGACGTAGAAGAAGACAATTCGGTAGAAGGTCAATTTGATAGCTCTCGGGATGGTCTTGCGAGGATTCTGTGCCTCTCCGACCGTGACACCGACCAATTCAGTGCCGAGGTATGCGAAAGTAGCGGTAACGAAAGTAGACCATAGACCCAGGAAACGACCCTTATCACCTTTAGCGATATAGGTATTGAATGCGCCCGGATCCTTCCAGTAGCGGAATCCTTTGCGATCATGATCGGGTCCACCTCCAAGAGCAAGAATGAGGGAGAGCAAGATCAATGCGACGATTGTGACAACCTTAATACCTATTGACTAGCGCAATTAGCAGCCGAACCGACCATTGCGACGGTAACACTTACTAGAAAGCCAGAATTCGAATTCTCCGAAAAAGCGAATACCGAAATAATTGATGAAAACAATTGTTACTAGGAACACTGTGATCCAGACACCTGGATTCACCTTTTCTCTTGGAACCCAGTACTGTAGGACCAGTGCAGCTGCTGTTAACTGATTCGGGGTGACAATGATATACCTTCATCTCATGAGTTAGCGCACCAAATAACCTAGAGGGAGAATGCAAGCAACCTACTTAAACCAATAAGTATAACCAAGAGCGAAGCCAAGAGCCGGATCACAAAATCTAGTGGCATAACCGGTGAACCCAGAAGCGAGCGGGAGCCAAGCTGCCATCTCTCCCAAGGCGCACATTACCAAGTATACCAAGAAGCCAACAATTGTATAAGAGATGAGAATCGCACCGGGGCCTGCACGAGCAAGAGCAGAGCCGCTATTCCCCCATCAGTTCAATATCCCGGTCAGAGATTAAAAGACGAGATACTCACGTCCCGATAATCAAGCCAGTGCCGATAGCACCACCGATGGCTATCATAGTAATGTGCCTAGCCTTCAAGCCGCGATGTAAGTCATTATGACCGCCGGCGCCATGATCCTCGGAGGTGAGCTCTGATCGAGGAATCTTCCCCTCAGGGTCGAGCTCTGATCGGGGGATCTTCTCCTCTTGCGAATTCGAAGAGTCGCTGGCCTCTCCCTTAGTACGGCGAGATAGAATGTTCATGGTGATTTCCTCTCCTTCCTCTTCTCGATTTTCCTTTCTCTCAGTCACTTAAATCAAACGTGAAGAGAGAAGAAAAAATAGAGAAAAATAATTTGCCTAAAGGAGGATGTTAAAATCTAATGAATAAAAAGTGGAATGGCTTCGGATTAGGTATGAAAACACAAAGAGCGGAGAAGAGGCGGGGGGGGGGTCAGAAAAGAGGAGGCGATCCGGTTATATATGCGATCCTCTCATTACTAGTATACTAGCATCTAAATTTACATCCTTCTGCCCTAGAAGTGATAAACTTAAATTTGGATGGGAGGGGGATGGTGGGTACAGTACATCACGCGAGCTGACACAGTTTATACTGCAGATTTATGTCTTCGGGTGCGCACGCTGTTCGGGTATGGTTGATACTATGCGATATTAGCTCCGTGTATAGGGCAAATTGAGTAGGTGCTAAGGCTCTTCCCTACCTGCGGAAGGTGTTTATAGCAAGAGAGCTAGGCACATTGGTTAGTAGAAGTGACCTTAACTTCCATAATCTTATTTATGATCTTTAGTAAAGCTACCAGTAGAGAGAGGTTTGTATCTACACGGTTAAGTGAATCGAGGACTTTTTCCTCTGGGGGGTTGGGGGGGATACAGTGCTGTAGATATTCCTTGGCCTCTTTCCACCTCCCTCGTCCACGATAAGAATCAAACAGAAAACAGAGAGCCACCAGTGATCTGTATATGGTAGAATTCACGGGTGGGGATTGGGGAGCGGAAATGGCCATGTCAGGCTGTCTCTAACTAAAGTTAATTTATTCCTCCCCGGTGACACTGCAGCGAAGTGATCGGTGGAGTAAGGTTGAGTAAGGTTTCAGTTTGAGACCCTAGTAATTTATTACCAATTAAGGAAGGGTACTTTCCAGATCTCGTTATTCTTGTAAACAACGTCTTTTGGGCGCAGCACACAACGGACTATCTGAAGGGATGATGGTGAGCCTCACATGGGCCAACTCCTCCACCGCCAACCTCGTATTCGAGAGGGTTTCTAGCCAAGGCTTTCATACATGCACACAGGATTTACACTTCCTGTGGAGTACAGTACGGGTAATGTTACAGTACTTTTACACTGCAACGCCGCTGCAGTATGCGGGAGTACAGTGCCTGCTGATCTGATACGGTACTGTGGTCCCATTTGGTGCTGCTCACCCAATCACCCTTCCCTGCCATTTTTTTTTTCCCACTGCCCTAGGGAGCCTAATTTCGGACCTGGATCCCCAACAGGGCAGCAAGTGATACCTACCATACCATACCAACCATTATGTGTAGGAATCCACAGGCAGTCCCCGAGGCTGACTGTTGCCCCTCCCCCAGGTCGTGCCTACCTGTTTAACATGGTCTCATGAATCAGGGGGACGTGAGGTGGAGGACTGACTGCTGGAGCTCGAGAAGGATTTTTCATATCCAGAAGTTAGCCGGCAAGTTCGCAGCTCCCAGCCCTTGGTCAAGTCAGGTACAGTGCCGACAACTTTTCCAATCCTAGCCGATGTCTCTCGCTTAATTTCCATTTGGGCAGCTCTATCGCCTCCCACTTCAAAAGGTCACCGCTTGCCGTACCTCTCCCGTACGATAGATACAATCTTCATAGTCAAACGAAAACAATAGACGAGCTCACCACGTTATCGGTGGACATCAATTATGAGGTCCTTACTGTTCTAGTCCCCACAAATGTGCCGGCAATCAAAGCGGGACAGATAAAGAAAGGCTCGGGAAGTGCCACATTGGCGTCTAACAGAAGAAGCAACGTGGGGAAGGTCGCACCTACACCGCCGCCCCTAGATAAATTAGTGCATCACGACATGGTCAGTGCGCTTGGCGATCGCTTTGACATTTCAAAAGCAGCTATATCTCTGGAAATGGGACAAACACACGGACTGAGGCTCTTCTCGGAAATCGTGAGACCTCTTCCTTCGACATCGGTACAGTACTTTCATAATAACAACTGAACAGTATTGTATTCGAGTATAGCAAAAGCTTATCTCCATGAGTTCCCATTATCATAAACTAACTTCTGCAATACCAGTAACTCACATGCGATTGGCCGATGCCACTGCGCAGGGAAAGGCCTCAAACCAATGACCGATTCACTCCCAGTCGTTCTTCCAGGTGGTCCATCCATCCGCTGCTTTTACCTGGGGAAAAAAGCTTACCAGAAGATCGCTGTCGGCTAAGAACCTCAAGAGATCCAAGCGCCTCCACAACCGCTGCCAATTTTCCTTTCCTTAGCTCGGAAGGCCAAGTTCTTCTTGGCTCTGCCCTCTCTCCAACCTTTCCAAGCCACTGGCTAGACACACTCGTTACTAGAGAGGAAGGAACCACGAACTCGAAAAACCCACCCGCCCCAGAGAATTTTTTCTGCCATTCCCTGCGAGCGAGCCGTGAGTTACTTATCAACCAGGCTACAGCACCCCCACAGTAAAATAAGCCGAGGCAAAGATGATCAAACCCTGTGACGGGGAGGAGGGAACTCCGAGTTACGAGGTGCGGCAAGAAGTTACGGAATAGTTATTTGAAGTTAACCAGCCAAATATATACCCCTGGCTGTTCCTGTCAATGGCCCCCCACCCTTGTACCGTGTTAAAGTTGCCGTATGGGCTAATAACCGTTGACCGAAGAGAGGTTACAAACGAAACAAGTTTTCTCGTGATATCTTTTCTGGCGCAACGCGATGGGAAGACCGGATTGGGATGAAAACTACTGCTATTACAAGTATCCCTTCCCTGTAAGGTAGGTATAGATGCTCTTAATAAGGTTGTAGGCTAGCTTGTACGAGTAAAGTAATCCTTGTCTTGCACGAAAACACCTCCCCGGGTATGATACTCACGTAAGCCCACTGCGCAAACTTACAGTGCGGGGAAGTTTCGTTCCCGACAGGTAGTTGGGCTGGGCGTAATGCATGATACTGGTGGAGTCGAAAGGAGTGCCAACATAGGTTAGTCGATGCGTCTTTACCTCCCTTATTTATCACTTTGGCCTTTGGTAAAGGAAGAGGGAGGAAGAGTGGGTTAATAAGGTGTTTTGAGAAGTTCTTATAAGATGGACTAGGTAGCTAACTAGTAGAGAGCAAATAAGACTACCGTCTCTATTGTATGATACCTTTGCTTACCATGGTGAAGAAAACAACATTAGTACTGTACTACATAGCATTTAGCTCAATACCTGGGGGCGTTCAACGGGCTTACGGTACGGCAACGCATTATAACAACTGAACCTCTAGTTCAAAAACAATTCTCTAGGAATCATACTTGTATCCCCTGCGGTGGATATTTAAAAATACGGCTATGGCTTCCAACCACCCAACCAGCGAAAAAAAGACCCTTGCTCATTTTCAGATACTTTATGCTGGATACAAGTACAGTACTAGAGAGAGCACTTTGCGAACCGGAATACTAGTAGAGGGTGAGTCCAGCCACCTAGTGACAAGTAGGGGTACATACAGAAGGGGGCGCTACTAGTACTGAGTATGTAAGGATGGCGGGGTAGACCATTTTGTATCAACCTACTCCACTCACGCATATCACAGTACAGCGCTTTGAGAGGCATTTCCCAGCCTTATGCATTTGATCGCGTGCTCTCTGCCTAGCCCTTATCTAGCCCATAGAAAAGGTACGGTACAATATGTTCAGGGCGGGAAAGCAGGAAATATGAAATTCACGGCCAAGGGATTAACTATCAGCTCCTAGTAGGGCGCGGCGCCTTACTGTATAGTGCCTACCCGCCAACCGACCGATCCGAATGGTTGTGAAACCCCATATCATCACCATATCTCTCGCCGCAAGTGCTTCTGCTAACTACACCCTCCCGTACCCCCGCAGAAGTAGAAGAAACACTATTAAGATTTGCGAAAATCTTTATATAAGAGATAAGACCAACGGTACTCTACATGTGTGTCCACTGAATGGACGGCTAAAGGCATTGATACAGCCCATAGATATTTGTAGAGATAAAGCTTCAGATGGGAGTGGGGATATATAATACCTTCTTTATTTTTCATCAAACGACACGGTTCCCCCCTCGCTCCGTCCTCCCACATGGAACACCCGCACGGTTTCAGTGAACCTCCAAGCCACCCCCAAATTCTCGGCGAGGCAGACTGTGAAGTATCAGTTACAAGTAATATACCACTGCTTAAGATCATTCGCCGATACGATACGATACGATACGATACGATACGATACGATACGATAACTAATATTAGCCCTTCCAATAGCCCCTCCAACTTTTTCTCTTCCATTGCTGGTGCGAACGAGTTTGGCAGCGGACGGCGGGTACCTGTATGTCAAATGTGAGTGGTTGGTGGTATCGGAAATTTGTTTCGACATGAGGCTTTTCCCCCGCGCCTCTCGTAACAGGTGGCGCTTATTGGATAATGGAAGTTTTGTGTAGCCTTGTGCAACCGCGATTTGTTGTACTTGTACTCGGACTATACAGCATACGGTAGTACAGTACGACTCCGTAGAGTTCTCGTGCCCCTCCCTACATCTCGGGGACAATACCTGTTGGCAGCAACAAAACAGCAAAGGTCTTTGAGATAACGGTTTTGAGATATGCCTTGGTCCCACCGCAAACTCTTGCTATAATTCGCTTTACTGAACGGTGAAAAGAGGGGATAAAGGAAGCATTTCCAAGAGCTCTCGTGTTTGGAAGTGTATCAAGACTTTGCGGACGCGACAGTACGGTACTCCCGGTTCTGTGGAGTGGCCTGCCGCCGTTTGACAAAAACCAAATCCTGTGTAGTGAAGGGGACTTCGCGCTCTTGCATAAATGCCTAACTTTGATTGTAATCTCAAGCGACTTTAGTTTCAATCTTTCTTTTCTTTTTTGTTGAACCCTTTGGTTGTGTACGATAAGGAATTATGCCATTTTAATAATAGTAATCTAATACCCATATAAAAGCTCAATCTGAGGCGCTTTGCCATAAAACGGAATAGTAGATTATATTGGGTTATTAAAAGTGTGTTCTAATCCAAGTCTGAAAGGGGACTCCACAGATACTTCAGGAAGGAGCACGGTCATAGATGGTCACTCTGAAGATTCCTGAAGGATTGCGTCGGAGGTCGCACCAGAAGAAGCAGGAGTCGAAGGGTAGAGTAATGGGACAGTATTGGGAAAAGAAAGAGAGAGTTGTCATCTTGCTTGCTTATCCATACACGCGCCTGAGGCTGCCCTACTTATAACAATCTGTGGCATGAATATATATCGATATGACTCCTGTCGTTTCCTAGATCCTCATGTCCTAGGTAGCCTAGCAAATGGCCGAACATACCAGTGCCTGCCATCACATTGAAGTGATGCTTCCGACGGATTCCAGGCTATTATGTTGTTCGCTAGGGGCACTATACGGATACTAAGTCCTAGCCCGGACTATTGTCCAGTATTGGAGGTGCTGCTTGTTGATCAACTTACCCCCTCTCCATTACTTTTACCGGCTGCTTTGCCGGTGCTTGCCCGTGCTCACTCAGGCCCGTGCCTCCGGTGTTTAGTTTGCTCGTGAGGTCCGCCGATACCATACTTAAAGTGGGATATAAAAATTTGGATGAGGATTAGACTTCCGATAGCGGTTTGTAACTTATATAGCACTAGAATGTGAGAAAGATGAGTTTGCCACCATCGCTCATACCAAGAGCAACCCACCAATCATAAAAAACCAAGCCCTCAATTCCTTCCTTGGAACCCACGAGATCTGTAAAAATTGTAGCTTGCGTATCAAAAGGAATTTCAATGACGGTGTGAACAGGGGTGAAGAACTCACTTTCTCTCACTATACTAAGATTGTTTAGGGAGCTATGCAGTCAGGTTTAGAGATCTAATGTAAGGTTGTGTGTTAGTGCCATTATTAGGAGGCATGATTAGTGGTAAGATGGGGTGCTTACTAGAACCTCACGCCGCCACATTCTATTAGCGGGTGATATGTTGTGACGCGGAAGTAGACCTAGGAACCTTCGAATCCCATCCATATTTTTCTGACGAATTGTCCCCTGAACGATAGCTATCTCTTGGATAAGTGATTCCCGGATACCTGGAACCCTGCTGCCGAGTTGTCATTACAGCCCCCCCCCCCCTCCCCCCTCCCTGAACTAGCTAAATTAACTCTTGGCCCCAGGCTTCCACTCACCTGTGACCGATTGTGCCAGGGAGTTGCTAGGTCTATCATACCCACTAAACAGCCCCCCAAAACCACAATACGCAAGACCAGATTGTGGATGTTCCCTGGGATAGCAGTGGTGGTAATGTCGTAAAATGCCGGAGCTCCATAACAAAAGACCTTTATGAAGGGCTATATAAAACATGGTGGAAGCCAGAAGAGGCTTGACTGATTGAACATCCACGTGCCCAGAAGAGAAAAATTGGACTAGAACCGCAGTAGCTTGGGAAGTTTGGCGGGAGGGGTTTTCTAGGATTCACAATGGATAACATGCCTTTTCTATGCCCGGCGTTTCCCAAAGGAGGGTGGGTGTTAACGATTGGTCTTTACTGGTCACGATGATGTCAGTCACAAATGTTTGGTATATGTAGTTAAAACAGAACCATATTTACATAATGGATGGATGGCCGAGTGGTTATGGCGCTAGCTTCAGGTGCTAGTGGGGCAACCCGCGTGAGTTCGATCCTCACTCCATTCACTTATCTTTTTTGTGTTTTTTATTTATTATTATTTTTTTATCTCCCCTCCACATCTCCACATCTCCACATCTCCCCCTCTTTTCCCACTTGGAAACTGCATCAAAAAGGGAGCCTCCCAAGACGAGTAGAAATGAGATATGTCGTGCATGGTTGGTAAGTTGGGGTATTATTTGTTCCTTGTTGAACAAAAGTGCATCTAGAAGATAGAAAAAATGGCGTATTGTACAAATGTCCCCCCACTATAGATAGAACCGGTTTTGAGTATAAGAAGATAGCACTGTAAGAAGATAGCACGTTAAGAAGATAGCACGTAAGGGAAGCCACTGATGTGAATGTGGGTGGAAAACTATAGCTAGTCAGATAGGTGAAGGCAGGATCAAGTCGAGTGACGACTCATGTCCCTCAAGTATTACGGGAAAATAGAACCGAAGAAGGTAACAAAAGAGATGGTAAAATAAAAATACAGTACCCGGATAAATAAGAGTGAGGAAGAAAGGAGAAGGGAACTAATGATACAGAAGGGATACGCAAAAAATGTGGACAGAACGATAATGAAACCTCCATTAGACATAATAAGATAGAGCAGTATCGGGAACATGACTGGGAGACAACAAGGAAAGTAGACTCGAAAAAAGTAGGGTAAAAAGGGGCGAAAGGTTAAGATAGGAAGGAAGTAGAGATAGAGGGGCATTGTTAGGATGGAAGGGCCTGCGCCTCCTCGGTCATGGCCATCCAACCTTCAAGTTGAGTCCAGAGCCATTCCCATTGTTGCCATCTGATGGAGCTCCGGCTTGACCCACCCCAGACACCGCTAAGGCAATTCGACCAACATGAATTTTCCACCGACCAAAAGGGCCCCGCACTGGATCGGGACCCGTTGGCGAATTCCCAGGACTGTTGATCACTTCGCATGCGCAAAAAGATTAGCGAATTGTAAATAGCTAGAGTGAGCACAAGCCCCAAACCGAGGAAAGTGAGTATGCCCCACGCAGCTCCTGGTTTGGGGCCTGCACGGAGAATGGAAGCGACTGGAGCTTGGTGCGGACGGCGAGGGAGCACTGGGTTGACCAACTTCGCTCTTACCCCGAGGCCACTACCTGATTGGGGCTGAGCGGTTGCAGCTGGGTCCGTGTTATCATCATCATTTCCTCCGTGTGCCGTCCGCACCCGCTGTTCGTTGATGAAGTCCTGATAAGCATTTGTTCCAGGAAGTTCGTAGTCTGCGTCGTCTAAACTGAAGGCAATATCCCAAAGCTGCCTCCATGGCCAAGCAAAAATTCCGAATGGGCTGTTGACACTGACGAGCCCAAAGGGTGTCTTCTCGCCCCGTGCTGGCCAAGCTTCCTGGCGGAGGGTTCGGCGCGCAGCACGCTCCGCTTTCGAGGCAAGACCCCAAATTTCTTGAAGGATTACTTGATCGGGAGGTGAACTTTGCTCGCTAATGAAGTTGGTTAAGAACTCTACGTCGGCAAGTGTGAGTCGTGGTTTATCAGCAAGATCTCGAAGATAGGCCCGGGTTTCGAGTGTGGTACGGATACACTCGATATATTCGCCATCTATGCTGGTAAAGCGAAATTGGCCTACCCAGCGCCCTCTTCCATCTTCTACCCGAGAGTCGCGCGGCCCCCTCCTACCACGGCCACCACCACGACGGCCACGACCGCTACGGCCACCGCGACCACCGTCGTCATCTCCGTCGGAAGAATCGTCCGGATCCTCACTACCACCACCGCTAGCACGGTCACCACGGCCACCATCGTCACCTTCATCTGGAGAACTGTCCGGTTCGTGAATACCACCAGCGCCACCGATAGCACCGTCACTGCCACGGGTGTTAACCCGCTTTTCTGTTTCATCATCTTGATAGCTCCTGTTCCTCTGGCTCACGGGCCTGGTGGCGGCATCATGTATGCGAGATTCGGTTTTCCCAGGTCCTGTATCGTATTGACTGAGATGTGTTTTGGCACTCTGGCCTGCTGGAAGATTTAGTGCATGAATGGGGTTCTGGTGAATAGCTGTGAGGTGACGAGCATGTAGACTAGATTCGGGTGCCAGGGGCGAGACTCCCTTGGTATTTTGACCTCCCATACCACTTGTAATGTGATCGGAAAGGGGTGGCAAGTCTAAAAACGTAGAAAATATGTCAGCTTTGTTTTGGTAAACCCCCCTGCCTAGGTTCATACCGGTGTCCTTGCCCTTCTCAGGTTGTGAAAGGAGGGTCAATTCTTCGACCTCTGGAAAATCTCTGTAGACCTGCTCCAATGACTCATACCGGGGTATTTCGGGTAAAATATCTTTAACATTTTGTAGGTTAGTGGGTCGGAAATGTGGATAATCCTTAAAGACATCTTCAAGAGAGCCATATGGGCTCATGTCCTGGGGTTCTTCGGGCTCAAAGCTTCCAATTTCTTCGCCTAGGCGTTTGCTTGTGATCCTAACACTCCCCCTCGGCACCCTATCGGCGGCCCTACTTTGCGATTCTAGTGCCCTATAGTCCTCTCTGATTTTGTTGACTTCCTTTTCAAGGTTCTCAATTCTTATATCCCGGTCTATGATGTCTCTTTCTTTCGTACTGAGTTCTTCCTCTTTGGCATTGATTTCTGTTTGCAGTTGCTCTCCGTCGCGGATATAATTTTTAGCTTCGCTAAGCAGCTTTTCGTTCATTCGTTCGAGCTCGTTGAGTTTAACTCGATCGACTTTCATAGTGCTGACTTCCCGCTGCAACTGTGATTGAACTTCTTCTCTCCTCCTAACCTCTTGTCTTCGAGAGCGCTCAAGCTCCTCGATTCGGGTCTCCGATTTGGCAATCTCATCCTCCATCGTTCGTATCATAATCGTACCCTTTGTATATTGCGACTCGAGTTTTTTAGCCTCCTCGGCCAACCTTTCTTTTTCCTTCTGCAACACCTGGTTTTCGCTCTCAATGGTATCGTACCTCTGTTCGGAGTAAGCTACAAGGTCGGTGTATCTTTGGTTAGCCCGATCAAGTTTTCTGTCAACTTCCTCCAGCCGTCTCCGGCGAGTCTCAAAATCCTCCCAAAGCTGACGAAACTCTTGAAGAAGGTCCCTGAGATTTTCCACTGTTAAACCACTTAATGCAGCTGGCTCTAAGGACATCTCAAGCCACATTGGGTTTGCAACCAAAGGCCTGCCCTCCTCTCCCTTTGTCTCTTCGGTGTTCGCACTCCTTCTCCGTCTCAAACTTTGTTCCTCCGGAGCTGACCCGGACCCTGGGAAGTTGACGGGTTTCCTAGTTCTAATAGGGGTACTGGAATCAATTGGTGGACCTCCAATAAATCCCGTTGAGTCATCTCCAGCACTATCATCGCCTTCAGCATACGGCCTAGGCGAGCTGTGCAAGGCATTGAAAAGCGAATCGTCTTGTGCGCTAGTGTTCGATGGCGATCTCTTTGAAGAATATCTTGGGGATCTGATAAGACCTCCACCAAGGCCCTCGAGCGTAGGATTTTCAGAACCAGATGTATCGATATTGAGTGGAGGTTGTTGATGGCTGGCTAGTTGCTCCTCTTGACTTGTATTAGTGCTTTGGAGTTCGATCAAACGTTCAACAAGCCCAAATCCTAACATCCTCAAGACCAGTTCCTCAAAGTCGGATTGCGATAAGGTTAACGAAGGGGCATCCCCCATCGCGGTTCCAACAGCCAATTCACCATCTGCACTAAGGATTGAGTACTTGGTACCACCGAACCCTTCCTCAAGCTCACGAAGAATCGCAACAACATCACGCACCGGAACCTACTTTGGAGTTAGTAAGGAGGTAGGGAGACTGCAAGTATTGAAATGTATCGTTTACTAGGCCATAGAGTAGCAAAATTTTGGGGCAGAGGAATAACTTACAGAGCCTGTATTAGAAGGGTCATATTTATTAAATATGGTTGGATAAAGCTCTCTTGCGTTAAAAGGGCGCGACTCTTTATTCTCTTTGAAAAAGTCCTTCGTGGCTATTGTATCTGACTCCATTTCGGACGATGAGGTCGAGCCGTTTGAAATACCGTCCTGGGATCCTTCTCGTTTTTTCACCCCCTTCTTCCGATTGGAGGGAACTGGTATTCTCGCAGGCGATCCCGTCGCAGTGACAGAAGAGTTGGGCCTTCCGGGGAGTTTGGATTGTGCAGATGTGCTCCGACGTAACGCAGCTGAATTACGACCGTTAATCGGACCTGGCGGGGACGGCCTTGATACTCTCGAGAATCCGCCTGAGCCTAATCCAACGCTGAGTCCAACACCCGTCGCTTCAGTGTTATTCTGGTTATTGTTATTGGTATTAGCTTCGTTGCGATACAATGTAGGGCGAGTAGGAGTAGACGTTTGCCGACTATAAGGAGTAGGCCGTGGTATGGAGCTTGGTGGTGGTGGTGGTGGTGCTGATGATGTTGAAGGGCCTGGAGTAGTGGAGGAAGGACGGGGTTTTGATGGATCTCGCCCAGCAGCGGTTTTCAGGTCGCCTGTCGATTTCCGATCCAAGCCCGACATGATTTGATGTTCTTTGTTTTAAAAAGTGTATTGTTGTTGTGTTGCGATTTTGTGGATGGGTAAATTAGTAGACAAAGGATAAGCTTTGATAAAGTGCTTTGTTTGCCCGCATCAATCGGGGAGGATGAAGGTGGTGTTGAAGGTATTGCTGAAATTAGAACGAGCGGTCTGTAAAGTTGTAAAGCAGTCAATGAGACAAATCCGAAAAGGCGACTTAATTCCCGAAGCCACTTGATTTTTCAGTTTTTTTTTTCTTTCCTTCTCTTCTTCCCTCCTTGTTCCTTTTTCGGCTTGTCGGGAGCAGGGTGCAATAGCGAGAGGGGACCAGGAAGGCCTACCTTGATATGAGGCTTTGCGAAATATCTATAGCGCAGCTCTAGACGCAGTCTGTCAGTGGTTGTGGTTATTGACCACATAGGCAACGGAGGTGGAGGACATCATTAGTGTGGGTGAAGCTTCAGTTCAAGATGGAAATTCCCCAGAAGTCGCGATGTTTTGACCAGGAAAAGCCCTAACCCTGCCAATTATGACCGCGCCCACGACCCTTGTAATCAATGCGTGAATGCCCTTAAATCTCCCGTTTAGGCTGTTTGGAATACCGGCAGCTCATAGAGATGAGGTCGATTACTAAGCGGGCCTAACGCTAACTGCTTTAAGATGGAACTTACGCCTGGGGTGAAGAGGGCGGCCCGAGCAGATGGGGCAATTGCAGCGCCCTGAGGTCCTGCCAGAACCCCACGATACAACAGCACTCCCTTCGAGAAAGCAGATGTGTGTGAGAGATAGGACCACTCACTAACAACTGGCTGACCGATGTTCATCCACCCGTCAGTATTGAACTGACCCTTTACCATCAGAAGGAGAAGAGAAAATTGGCATCTCCGACAAACTCGGCTCAGAGGCAGAGAGATAATAATAATACTTGTCTCTCTGCATTGTACACGAATAGAGGCCTAGTGCCTTGATCTGGAGTTTGAATACACAGAGGAGTACAGTACTCCTACAGCCGGAAATACACAGGCAAACACTTCACGCCATTACCCCCACCACCTCCTACCTCCCACTGTATCCAACATGTTTTCCTCTCTTTTACAGAAAGCCACAGCCTTCATAACAGATGTTCCTCCTGCGTCACCAACCTCCCCAACTTCTTCCAAACCAACAAAAACCACTCTCTTTCGCAACCACTTCCGTCTTCCCGATTCACAAACGCCACTCCAAGAGATCACCTGTGAGCTTACGCTCCCATCTGGAGACCACTACGCTGGCAAACTTTACCTCTCCGAGAGCTTCCTCTGCTTTTCCCCGAACCCTCCGAGCTCTTCTTCGACGGCCTCCGCAACTGCCGGTATTGGCTTCACCCTTCCGCTATGTGCTATCCGTCGGGTTGAGCGTTTACATTCAAGGAGCTACATGTTTGCTCTAGCCATTACCACCTGGCATGGGGTAGCTACTTCCACATCATCATCAGGGGGGAAGGAAGAGCGGGTGACATTGCAATTTGTTGGCATGAGGAGCTCGTGCGAAGCATTTTGTGATAGGCTCAAGCGTGGTTTGAGGTCCCAGATGGGAGAGGTCAAGAATCTGAGGATTCTTGTTGATAGTTGCTATAGCGAATATCTGCTGGGCAACAGTGGCGGCTATGATGGCGTGAAAAGGAGCACAGACGGTGCCGGCGCTGACGAGAGTAGGAAGAAGGACAGGGATCCACCGGATGCCGGTTTGGGGATGATTTTCAAATATCCTGGCGACACAAGAAAGTTAAGAGATAGGAGCAAGATGAGACTATGGGCAGAGTATCTAAGAGGTATATCTACTTCGAAATCCGCCGACTCTGTGGTATTTTTAAGCTAACTTTGGTTTAGAGAACGGTCGGAACGTAACGCTAGTTAGACAGCCTACATTTCATAAGCTTATCAGAGTTGGTCTTCCCAATGTAAGTTTTGCCCAACGATACCGTACATCGTGGCAATCGGGCACTAACACTTCCCCAGCGATTACGGGGCGAAATGTGGGAGTTGTCTTCTGGCTCTATATACCTACGGCTTTTTAATCCAACAATGTACCGAGATATCCTTCAGGAATACGATGGCCGACATTCACACTCAATAGAAGAAATTGAGAAGGATCTTAATCGTTCCCTGCCAGAATATCGTGGATTTCAGGACGACGAAGGTATTTCTAGGTTGAGGCGCGTGCTTGGAGCTTACTCCTGGCGGAACGAAGAAGTTGGGTACTGCCAAGCAATGAATATTGTTACGGCTGCACTGTTGATGTAAATTCGCCCTATCATTGATTATTATAGCACCGAGTTTCTACTGGACGTAGATACATGTCTGAGGAACAGGCCTTCTTTCTCCTCTCGACCCTTTGCGACCGCTTAGTCCCGGGATACTACTCGAAGACCATGTACGGAACTCTCCTCGATCAAAGGGTCTTTGAATCATTGGTAGAAAAAACTATGCCAATCCTTTGGGAGCACCTTGTCAAATCTGATGTTCAGCTTTCAGTCGTGTCATTGCCTTGGTTCCTTTCCCTTTACATTAATTCCATGCCCCTAGTATTCGCTTTCCGTGTTCTGGATGTATTCTTCTTGGAGGGCCCGAAGGTCCTGTTTCAAATCGGTTTAGCAATACTACGGATAAATGGGGAAGAGCTCCTTGACGCTACTGATGATGGCGCTTTTATCTCCATCCTTAAGAGCTACTTTTCACGCCTAGACGAATCAGCACATCCCAGATCTGAAAACGAGAAATTGCGGGCTGTCACCAGATTCCAGGAATTAATGGTTGTGGCATTCAAGGAGTTCGCGGGAATTACGCAGAACACAATAATTGAACAGAGGAATAAGCACAAAGATGCGGTCTTATCCTCGATAGAGAGTTTCGCAAAAAGAACCCAGTTAAGAAATCTTGGACCCGACAGTAGACGCCTGACTCCCGAGGAATTGAGCTGCACTTACGACCGGTATTTTGGGGTTTTATACGAGCGCCAAGGCAGATTACAAATGATTGCGGACGAAATGGAGAAATTGGCTACAAAAAAGAGAGCTGCTGCAGGAAGTGGCGTAGGTGGAAACGGGGGCGAAAGAGGAAGGGTAGGGTTGGGACCAACTACTGGGGAAACGGGAATGGATTACGACTGTTTCAGGGAGTTTCTAACCGGAATCGCCAAGTGGGCGGTTGCTGACTCGGTCGCGAGCACTCCGGCCGAGCCTACGCAACCGGAGCAATCCGGGTTTTTTGGTTCATATGGAGGTGCTGCCGCTGCTCTACAGCGGAAAAATCTGCTCAATCCTTGGGGGGCAGGGAATCCCGAACCCGCCGATCACGAGTTCATGAAACGACTGTTCCGGCGCTGGGATACTGATATGAAGAACCAGCTGAGCCTCGGGAACGTGGTCAGCGGTCTGGCGAATGTTGTTGGCGGAAAGAAGGATATCATGGGCAATATTAATTACTGGTTTGAGCTTTACGATGACGACGGGGATGGGAAAGTCGACAGAGAGGGTATCTTAAGGATTACCGAGGCTCTTCTATTCGTTACAAGGCGCGGTGACGTGGGCAAGAGTGATGGCGAGGAAGCAGAGTGGGGAGATGAGAGGATTTTGAGCGCAGTCAGTGGATTCACTAGAATGTGCTTTGAGTACGCAGACCCGGATCGACCAAAGGAGGAAGAGGATATAATTAAAGTGGATAAAGAGGAGGACGAAGACGACCTCCTAGAGCTAGCCACCTCATCCTCGGATGAAGACCCATTAGACACTCCTGAAACCATTAGTCCAGGTGAAAGAAGTCCCACAACACCCGTTCCTAAAGACAATGCGAAAGCCAACTTAGCTCTAGATCCTTCAAATCCACTTCATATTACTCTCCCTACTTTCCGGATGGTCATACTTGCCGATGAAGCCCTTGAACGTTTCTTTGAGCGCGGCTTCGCCGAGAGCTTCAGGTTAATACCTGGGAGTGAACCACAGGCTACCTCAGCGAATCCACGACTCATGGCCCGAATGCCCTCCACACCACTCACTCCTGGGAATGCCAAGGGGCTTAGAGGTGTGCTTGATGGAATCGTAGATGAGGGAATGAGGGTCGCGGCAGAGGTAAGGAGAAGAATGGAAGAGATGGAGGATAGCAGAGAGGAGGATGGAGAAGAGGGTGAGGCTGCGGATGCAAAGAGTATCAGAGAGGGTGATCGAGACCTTCTCAAGGGGGCAGAGGCAGATATTCAAGAAGGCCAAGGGCAGACAGATGAATTACATGTTGAGAAAGGAGGAGGGAGCAAGGGAGAAGGGAGAAGTAGAAGTGTCAGCTACGGTGATCAAGTTAGTAGCGGAGTGGTAGAATTCGAAAGTTAAAAGATTTGTGTGTGGGTTTCAATCACAAATGTTGGAGGGAGTTGGGTGTGTATTTGACATTATCTTCATTGCTGTCTCCTTATTACTGTCCTCCTTATAGTTGTTCATTTTGTGCGCTGCTTTTGTATGAGTTTCTGGGAAGAAAAAACACAACGAAAGACGTATGTAGATGCTGATTTGATCGGCAGAAGTCGCTCTCTCTCTCTTTTTTCTTTCTCGGAAAAAAAAAAAAGAAAGATATATATTATAGAACCCAGGAAACTAGCAGTAATTGAACAAACAAACACCACAATAATCCTCCAGTTTCCTCGTTCAAACACATGCACACACTTTCCAACCCAAACCCCCCACTTATGCCATGATATCCTACCCTATCCATCCATCTATCATCTTAAATTCCGCTCCTAGTCATCATACCCAACAGGAATCCTCCGCGGTCGGTTCGGTACTAACAAAACATCAGCCTCCCTCCCTCCCTCTCCCAAGTTCGATTAATTATGACAACGGACCTGGATAACTGAGCGGAATAGTAGGCCTATCCCAGCCAAACTTCTTCTTAGCCCATACACCCCCAAAGAATATGAGCGGCCCTTGGGCCCCGATCATGACGGACCAGAATAGCGCTGGGTATTGGTGCGCCGCATAGCGCATGTAACGGAAGGGTTGTGCCCAGAAGTAGGGTATTGACATGGTCGCTTGCTGGGAATGTTTGGTATCGGAGGGTGAGATGGAGGTGAGGTGAGGTTGATTGGTTGACTCTGCCGGTAGCAGTGGGGGAGGGAAGAGAGGGAGGAAGTGGGAGGTTTAAGTCGGGTAACCTTTGCAGGGGGAAGGAAGGAAGGTTGCTTGGCTGCTTTGACCCGGTTGTGTCTGAGAAGCTACTGGTAGACTGCTGGTGTCTAACCCCCGCGGTTTTGGTTAGCCCAAGGCAAAAAGGGAAGAGCCCCGCACAGTCCTGTGCCCTGACCACCAATAGTCTTCTCAGAGTACAAGTACTGTACGTACTGTGCTCGAGCATTTCAAGGCCACGAGAAACAATTCTAACCACCGTCCCAGCAGAGCGGCAACACTCGTATGATGCCTAGATTAACTAACTTGATAGACCTGGGGTTGTATCAAGGGAAGCCCCGATATAAACCGTTGACCCATGAAATGATCATCATCATAGCCCCGTCTATATCTCCATTCCTCACATGCTGAGAACTCCTCAATTCGCTTCCTACAGGACGTTTCCTATAATACACAATACTCAGAAGGATATAATCTAGCACCTGCAGCATGACAGATTCTATCCTCCTTCCTATCTATAATACCTATCTACGGACCAAGCCCTACAATTAGATTAAGTACGATACAAAGAATGCTCTACAACATCTAAACTGACCTTAAATTCCCTTCCCCTCCTCCCCCTCACTCGAACATTTCCAGCACTAGGGGATAAATACCAAAGTCAGGCCTCAGGGAACACCTATCTACATTTATCACAGATTATATTACCCCGTCTTGAGACGGCGTTCTAACCAATTGCGTGACTTACAGCACACAGATACGTTCTGGATATACCCTACCCTACCACGCCGAATTACAAACCACATCCGACTAATCACCGACATACCAGCACAATATACAGCACCGAATTGAAGAATTTACATATAAACTAGTTACAAAAAAAAACACTCCAACGCCTCCACAGAAATGCCGAGAACAAAGCAACACTCGGCAGCGGGTATTGACCAGGCGGGTGCTAGAATGGAGCCTCCCCTCTTACTAGTACTTACGAGTGAAGCTGCAACTCTAAGATGTTTATATTGGAGCAGTTTACGTCTACTAGCACCCCCAACACTATCACTCGACCAACCGTAGCTTAGAAGGGTGCTTTTCTAAATATGTCTTGTAAGTTACAGTATTAGTACTCGAGTATGATGTAAGGCCCGCACTAACCCACCGCACAAAGGCCGGGATGCTTGTGGTGTACTATACTTGTAACTTATTCCAGCACCTCCGATACCGTTCGAGTGACATCCCAGTGTATTAGTAGACTATGCAGAACATTATGTGAGAACCCCCCGTATACCAGTAAGTTATTATATTATAATTATGTAAGAATCCGAAAGGTGCACCCAAAGGAGTTCCCAAGACCCAAAATCAACCTTTAATTAAATCTCTAAATTTCCCAAAATCTAACTTGCCCCTCCTCCCCCTTACTAGTAGTTCAAGTTTGGAAAGGGTATTATATATAATATTATAAAAGTTAGAGACTCGAATATCATACAATCCCCAATGCTACGGGTCGGTCTCGATGAATTAGACCTCCTTTTTTTTTCAATGTATCATATCATACAAAAATAATGGAGAAATCCAAAAGTCATCGGGAGATGCGTTCCTAAGGAAACACATTTTTCTAACTTTGTATTTATTTATTTATTAAATTTGATTTATTAGGTTAGGTTTCTTATCATACCAGTATGAGTGACTCCGTTTTTACGATAAGTTATTGCAATGGCCATAATCTAGGTGCTTGGGAAGCCAATCTTCCTGCCTTCTGCAGGAATACTGGTAGCTTATCTTCTAGGTCTTTGTTCCAAGCTCCGGGGTTTCCTAAATTCCTACGGGAAGTTCCCCGTCGATGCCAGTATTATACCCGTGTTAGTTAGTCAGGTTTACGAGGGGAGTTATCTTGAGAAAAATGTTGAGCAGTAAGTATGAGACTTGCGCAGCCTCATAATATTATATATAATACTTACAATTTTCAGGAAAAAATACAGAAACCCTATAATGAATACAGCCCTTCCGGCGACAGACTTGGTATCACAGTGCAATGCCGTTAGGGGAACAATTTGTTGGATAAAGAAATAAATAAAAAAAGAACCAACTGTCTATGCTCGGAACCAGAAAGGAAAGGAAAGAAAGAGGCAGAAACCACCCATTGGCCTGCAGATAACAATCATAGTCCATCCTGCTGAAGCTGGGCCCCGGCACCACTTCGCCGTGCTAAGCCCGTAGCCGCACTTCGGACGCTGTTTCCCCTCTTCTTCCTCTTGTCGCTAGGGCTATCTTCTACCACAACCCCCGTGGATACGCCGGCGGTTGAAGGTCTCCCGGCGCCTAAAGCGATACCCGTAGGGCCAATAAGGCTTCTGCTAGAGCTATCTGTGCTTGAGACACTCCCAGATCTCTGGGCATTGGGCTGCGGGTTGGTGATACGGATTGGCGTCGTGATTCTGGTTGGCTCCGGTGAAAGGGCTCGCTCACTAGAGGGAGCTAAAGGGTTAACAATGTCTTCTGAGGGGTCTAGGATAGGGTCTCCAATGACTGATGGCTCTGCGGGAGAATTGGACCTTGAGAATGGCAGCGGCAGTGCAGCTGAAGACGACGCATCCCGCTCATCATCTGAGTAAGAGGGCAATCCATCATGTTTTCCCATGGGGTGGGCTGCAAGGTTTTTTGCCAACGAGGAAGGCTGAGCGCTGCAACCTGAAACTAGCTTTGGGTAAAATTCGCTTGTTGCTTCCCCATTACCACTAGTAGAGTGAGCTCCCAAAGCCTCTAGAACGTGTGGAAAGACCACTTTGTGAACATCCTTTGCCCACAGAAAGTCCAAGTGCTCATAATGTTCAACTTCCTTTGCAACCGTGTGACCGGGTAATTCCCTCAACATGACATCGATGTCCACCAAACTATCGTTACCGCCATAAATTAGAGTAATAGGCGTAGTGATGTTTCTAGTTGGGAACTTTGCCACTTTGTAAAAGCATTTGCCAGCGAAAGCGGCTATGGGGGATTGCATATCATCATCATACATCTGAAAAGACTTATTGCGAATGATTTGAAACCAGTGCACCACACTCTTGACGGAAGTGAAAGAGTAGAGCTTTGAGTATGCAGCAATCTTTTGAGGAAGAGATATGTTGGCCCCGGACCAGTTGAAGAGGAATTTGAGGGCAACATCAATCACACGAACAAATATTGGAGGGTCTAAGGGAATGTCAGCATAAATCTATAAATATAGAGTAGAAGTACCTACACAGAATGCTCTGCCAGAAAGTGGTCGAACTCAGTATACTCTTCCGTCCAAAAAATAAAAACATTATATTAGGGCTTGTTTTCATAAGGGCATCAACGATAGGGTTTGATAGGCCTTCAGGGCTCATAGCAGGGGCCAGAGCAATGAAAACGTCGACCTTCTCGTTCAACTCCGGATGAATACTTAGGGTAGCAAAAGCCTGTGCTGTCCCCTGTGAGAATCCGATATAGCTCAAGCTCTTCTGCTTAGAAGCCGACAGGATGTAGTTGATTGAGTCCGGAATATCGTGAAACGCAAACTCATCCATACTGAAGTCCCAGAATTTAGAAGAGGAGGACGGATGATGAATCGATTTTTTAGAATATTTGTTCCCGCGGTTGTTCCCGAGCTTAGAGTAGTTAGAAATGCGCTACACCACCATTGCAAAGAAAGCCATACCCAAACATCAAACCCCTTCTCAATAAGAACAAACGGAAGGCAACGCTCCTTCTCCAATAGACAAACCCAAACCTCACTATTCATAAGCAATCCTGGCCACGAGAAACGTTAACCAAAAAGTCAAACTAAATTCCCCACTACCAATGCGCAACTCACCATGGTGCAGATAAACGACCTTTTTTCCATTATCCCCCTTCTCAGAATCCCGATTCCTATTGTTCCTATTTTCCCCCTCACCCTTCTTCCGCAGCCTGTGCAAACCTAAAAGATATCCATCGCCAGTTTGGACAACGTGCTCCTCAACAACCCAGTCACCTTTGTTCCAAATCTCACATATTTCAGTAAAGCCATCCGCCTCCCTTACATGGGCGACAATATCCTTCTCCTGTTTAGAGCTAGATACTGTGGTGTACTTTCTTGATGAAAAGTAATTAAACAACGTGCGTGATTTAGTGTAACAGAAATTGATGGCCGATGCCGCTACAGATAAAACCCCGAGTTAGCGATCAACAAAGCCCAAAAAAATGTACAAAACGAATACTCACGCAACGCCAGTGTAATAATCCGAATAGTGCTTTCAAATATAAGGAATAAAAACGAAAACAGCAGAGCCAAATACTCCGTACTACGAAAAACGTCAGTCATCAATCTATTAACAAACCCGAAATTCAGCCAAAGCGCTACGAACAAAGCCCGAAGCTTCAACTATCCGTTTACGAGCTATAAACCAAGGGAGAAATAAAAACACTCCAGAGATGTGACTGCCCCACGGGTGAAAGCTGAGAAACGAGTATCATATGGAGTAGGGATAATACAGATGGAGCCGGCCAACAAGTGGAACAGCCATAACTTCTATTGCGACTTCCCCCTTTGAAATGCCCTGTGATCCGCCCACCTCCAAGCTACGGTAGCGGTGGGTCAGGACTTAGAAGAGTTGGGTAGCGTTAGATCTGTATCTGTAGGCTTCTGTTGAGTCTGAATGCTGATATTAGTCGATGGTTGGAAAAGCTCGGGGGCGAGAAAAATACAGTGCTCGTACCGTATAGCACCTGAGGCTCCTTCACTCACGGCTCGACCGAATTTTCGTCCGATCGATAACGCTACCAATCGACACCAAACCTTTCACGCATCAAATTACGGACACCAGTGATCCACTGCAGTTTTTTTTCTTTCTTTTTTCTTTTGCGTATCCTCTCAGCGATTGGGACTTGGACACTGCAGTGACGTGAAGGTTTGGTAGGATGAATTGTCTGCTGTCGCATGGGGTTTTGTCGTTGCTGTCGCACGGTTCCTTCCAAAGGTGCAGGGGAGTGCGAGGGCTGTGCCGATAGATTAGCCATAGCACGTGAAATTCCTTTTGTCCAAGGAATTTCCACGGATTTGACGTAATTCCCGTTAACAGCAAGACAAAGTTGAGGAAGCCTGCAGCACTCGAGCAGAGTGGCTCGGCTTTGACACGCGAACCATTTTTTGTGATTAAGATTTCTGTTAAGTTATCTTGGTACTAGGTACTAGTAGAGCACAAATGCCTGTTTTTTGTGCTGTACATTTACTTTTTCAACCTATGAGTAAATAAACTTTGTTTTTTTAGTTTGCGAATCTAGTGCGCTCACGGTTACCACGCGAACGCCAGCTGAGCAGCAGTGGAGGGTTAACAGCGCTCACTGTCCACTTGCTATGCTCTATCTTTCATCTACCTACCGTTAAGGAAACATAACATGAATACTTGTGTCGATATTTTGAGCTGCAGGTTCTGGAAGGTGAGTTCTATATATAAATCGGTAGAACTCCGGCTCATCAAGAAAGGTGTTGAGTCAAAGTCTAAAGGATGGTCCAGCCCGGAAACGTTTGGAACAAGGGCCTCGTATTGAATATCGGATATATTGAAGCCGAGCTTGCACTGCTGGTGGGGCTCTTCAGGTAGAAGTGGTCACGACGCTTTTCGTATCCAACAACTAGCGGGAGCCTTGGGAGTTAAATAGTAGATGGTCTCCGGGAGTTCGATACGATATGAATAGTAAAGGAACAATCAATTGGTTGCGGAAACCCGAAAATAGGGTAAAAGGCAATTCTCAGCCGTCACCAGAATCTGAAAGATATCACACCGTAGGAATGCCACGACTAAATGCCTCTTCGTGAATAGAGAGCCTTGTGGAATAGTAGCTGATCTAAGGCAATTGCTGGTCAAAGTTTGGGGGAACTGGCAAAGTACCGGTACTATGCAAGGGGGGTCTGTCCCCTTTTGGAGAATACGAACGGGATACTTGTGCTACTGGGGCAAGTTGTCTTAGTGCCATGGAAATTCCAGATTAAGCAGATGGGAAAAAGTTCAATTATTATTATACCGGCAGATGAGTGCTGTACAAAGGAGAATTTGAGGATGATCGAGGAAGTAAAAATCTTTAGCTGCCTATATGAAATTAGCAAGATCCTTTTTTTTATTTTGTTTTCGGGCCAGAGTATCACCGCTCTTCGTCAGATGGTTTAAGTACGGTACGTTCTCAGCGCATCGCTCATATTCGCTATGGTAGACAGACGACGAGGAGGAGAAAAGAAAAAAAACACAACATAAAAGTCGCTCTCTGATAGGAGGGGCTAGTACGGTAGCTTTATGAGAATTTTGGAGGGGGGGTGCGCAGGCATTCTGCTGTTGTAGACCCCGCCCCGCATCCCTGTGCTTCTTAAAATCGCTGCGCACAGCCTGCGGCAATTTTAAAATTCAAAAGAATGAAAGACGGTGCGTAGATGGTCCATCCCCGGTCATAACACCATACCAGCGGCAGTTCCATGACTTTAGCAGAAGTAGAACGGCCCTACATCACATTGGTTTGGCCAATTAAACCCTTGTTAATTGGACGGCTCCGCTTTCAGCGCTGCAAGAGCCTACAGGTTAAGAGCCTACAGGTTAAGAGCCTACAGGTTAAGAGCCTACAGGTTCAGAGAGCCTACAGACTAGATCCAGCACGGTATCTGCGCGATCGTAGCCCGCACATGTGACTTGCCATTCTTGTATCAAAATAGTCCCAGGCGTATTTGGGTTGCACAGATACTGGTACCCGAGACCTTTCATGGACTATCTTTTTCATTCAGATGTCGTTATGACGCATCCCATCCCTGTAAGTGGTTTGGAGAGATATTGAGCGTTGTGTGGACGGGAGAATTGATTTGAGGGGTGAAGTCTCGGCCCGCACGCCGATTGCAGTATGACGGACAAAACTGCACCATGACAAAATACCGCAACTTGCTTTAGCTTGCTCCATCTGTTCGAAATACGGATGTGACGGTGGGATACCGGGATCGGAGTGGAATCGAGGTTAATTGGCTACTCCCCCCACATCACCTTGAGTATTTCGTGCTGTATCATGTACCAGTAGCTTTGGGAGGCTTTTGTCGTGAGCAGGAGTCGCGGTGTCTTCCGGAGACAGCCGGTCTTTCGATCGGCGACTACCCTGCTGAATACGGTATATTTCGTAAAAGTCAGATTCACGCTAGGGCGCCTGCCAAATTGTCTTTCACTGTTTGTTTGGAGTGCGGTGATTTGGGGGGTCTTCGTACCTTCTCGTTGGCTCGATTGCTCATAGGTTTAATCCCACTTTTTTTACGAAAAAGACACTGTCCTTTCGAAACAACACCGGGATTCTAGATTCTAGAACAATGTCTCAGCGCTAACCGACGGGTGTTAGCGTTGGGGCACAGGCCAGGACATCATATGTCACTTTTCAGAGGGGATAACTACAAGTACGCACAGCGGGGAGCCCTTCCTGTAGGGGTGGGAGAACCAACTCGCCCCATACCCCCACATACCTCATGCAATCACCTCCCGCTTCCGCGACTCGGCCGATTTAGAGAGTCCTCGACTCATAGGCACAACGTCTATATCTTAAACTAGGCTTACCACGTTCTCGCAGGTCATACGAGTAAGCACTGTAGTTATGCACTGGGATAGCCCAAACTTGATCCGCAAGTGACAAGACGCGGATATGGAGAATTGAGGATTCTCACAGATACGGTACCGGTACGGTATCATTCCTTTAACTTTCTGCTGTGTTCAGTTTAAGAAACCGGGTGGCGGCGCGACGGATGTGGCTGACCTCACTCAGCAACGGCGGCACGTGTCAACTCCCGCAAGCTAAGCCAGCCGTGTGGTGTGTGTGTGGCAAGGATGAGCCTGAGCCTGAGCTTGGCACAGATCATCGAAAGCTTTTCTGGACCTTCACCACTCAACCCTGAAATTAATTCATCGCAGAAGCAATGCCGTCCTCGTGCAAAGACATTCGTGAGATCCCCGCCTACGGCATGCTAGATACTTGGTAGCTGATGGTTGGTGTCCCATAGGAGCGGCACTGGCCCAATGCCTTGAAAATTCTGACTGTGTGATGGTCCATCGCAACAAACCGGCCGATTGTCTCCGGTCCCCACTTGTTGAATCACTCCCAAACCGATGCCAACGACTGAAGAAAGGCTACGGTGAATGCAAGTAAGCTTCGGAACTCGATCTCCATAAAACAGAATCTTAATTCTAATGATTGATGAGGCGGGGAATGGTTGATATGCGAAAACGATTTCGTGGTAACTACCCGGTTGCCCTCTCTGTAGAGAATGAAGGGGGAGGCGGATCTCGTCAACTATACGGAGGGGGATCTGCGCTTGGTGGCCCTCCGTCTGGCGCCAAGGCTGAGGGTGAGGAGAAGTGAAATTAGGGATGGTAGTTAACCTATGTTGTTGTTGAAGCCTTTGCGTCAATATTCATGTATCGTACCCGTATAATACCGTTTGAAGTCGGCGCACTACTCAACGGGCACGGTAGCGCCATGCCGATTTACAAGCAGGACAGCTGCAAAGTGCGGCGGTTAGGGGTGTGATTTATTCCAGGGGAAATGATTGAGCCGTGCTGGAGTGATCCATCCATACACAACTAATGGGTGGTGGCGCAACGCTGCGTGAGGATTAGTAAACCCGGTTTCCCCTTTCGTCAACCAATCTTGTGGGTTTCTGGATCGGTTCTCTCTTTCTAACATTGAGAAACATATACCGAGCTATAGCCCTACCGGTACTGGCTTAAATTCCATTGCGTAATTATTTCCTCCAGACCTTTGCCAAATGATACCTTTCCCCCTTGAGTAGCACTGCATCTGCAAAGCTTTGTGCTGTAGTCCGTAATCCTGAGGCAGCAGGATGTTCTATGTTTTCTTCAAGGAACTTCTAGGGCTCCTAGGAAGATGGCCTTTCCCAATTGATTATTGCCCACACCATGAACTAACGAAGCTCTCGAATGGGGGGGGTAACTTATAGCCTACACCTAGAGACCCCCACCTCTAGCTACTAATGCATTATTGGGTTGAAGTGCTGTCAGTGAGGAGATCGGATGGGGGAAAAAGCAGAGTGTTTTGCTCTTTGCCGAACCGTGTTCCTGTTAAAGAGTACTCGAGTACCGGTACCGGTAGCAAGGTGCATTTCTGCACAAGCCCCAGGCGAACAGAAAAGCCTGGGGGACTGTTACACAAGCGAATGATAGTTTGGTCCACTGTGCTAGCGCGTGCAGTAACCAATTGATAAGGAATCTGCCCTGGCCGGGTTGGGACCCGTGCAGCGGGTATTATGTGACACAGGCGGAATCATGGGGCGCCGATTGCGAGTTCTACCCACCGACATGCACACACCAGGCTCGGGGTATCACGCTGTTTGAGATACATGGCGGGTACACATGACTGCACACTTCTGCTCCTTTTTCAAGTCCCGATGAAAGGTATTTATCTCTTCAGACTCTCTTTTTTCTGCTGTCATCTCTGGAGCTTGTATGTACAGTATTCGATAAACAGAAAACACCAACTCTCTCTCAATAAGCTCTGCCTCGAATAACTCTGGATTCTGCTCGGCGGCTATGGGTACGGTGTGAACCTTGACTCAAAAAAAGAGGGAGAGAAGAGAAGAGAAAAAAAAAGAAAAAGAAAAAAAAGCTACCCACGGTGCGGCCCAAGGAACTCGCCACGGATGTGAGTGAGGTCAATCAGGAAGCGGCATATTTCCAACTAAATTTTTGCGAACTCTTGAAGAAGGGCATAGGTTAAAATCCTTTTCCCGTGTCGAAAAATTGGTATGCTGCTGGAATCCACAAAACCTTAAATTCCCTGCATGTGCAGAACACCTCAGACATCCATAACAATTATCTGTGATTAGCTCCGCCTGTTTATTATTTTTGCGATATATACCAGGAACCAGCTCCTTGGGTCTCTCGGGAGGTGAGCCTCCTGTCTGCCAACCTTAATCCTCTGTCTTGACGTTACGTGGAAAAACGACGACGACGGGGGCGCGTGTACTCGAGTACACCTGCAATCCTCGTCACCCAATTGCCAGCAACCTTACAGCCCTCTCTCTCTCTCCCTCTCTTGTTTCCTCGTTTCCCTCGTTTCCCTCGTTTCCTTCATTTCCCTCATTTCCCTCATTTCCCTTCTTCCCTCTGTCCCTCCACCTCTCCCCTCCATCCCTTCTCTCTTCCTCTCTTCCTCTCACCATTTCCACGCCTTCTCTCATTCCCTCTCTCTCCCTCTTTCCCCCCACCACCTCATCTTTTCTCCCCTATCACTTCTACTTCTATTTGCCATCTTACTTCTCACTTACACTTTCCCCACAACTCTTCAACCCTCCCTCCCTCCCTCCCTCCCTCCATCCTTCCCTCTGAATTGGCAATCTATCCCTCTTCCCAATTGTCAATCCTCACTCCCTCTACTCCACTTCATCCATCACTATCTATCCTTTGCTCACAATTTTGTCTCTGATAATCTCTCTGAAAGTGATTTTCCTGGTATTTCATACCCTCTCGACCTCTGGTTACAAAACTTGCCAAAATGCATGACCCCGACTCCATGGAAGGTAAGAATTTTCTTTCACGCCTTTTTTATTCTCCTTTGACTTTTTCAACTAGTCTAGGCCTATCCTGTTTTTTAATTTTTTCTTCTTTTCCCCTCTCTATCCTATATAAATATGTATGTATATGTGTCTTTTTTTTCTTCTGGTTTTTGTCCCTTTCCAGGCGTAGATGGCCTTAGGTCCCCAACTCTTGTTACTATCATTTGTATGGTGGGGCCGGATTCCCTGTTTGTGCTTTTGTGTTGGTGGCCCTGCTTTAGCTGTGGCTCTTTTTCCAGTCGCCAATCATAGTGTTTCACTCGTTTGCCCGTTGCCATGCTGACGCTATACCTCTTTTAATGGATCTAACTTTTTTCTGGCAATTATAGTTCAGGACTTTCATGCTAGGGTTGGGTCTACTGAAGCCGGGGATAGTATCGCTGTGCCTCAGCCTACCACCCCAGTTCGCCCCCTGTCACTAGTTTGTGAGCTATCATCGTCGCCACTCTCGTCGGCTCCCTCCCTCCCTTCCTCTCCAGGGTTTCTCCCTCCCTCTCCAGCCTATATCAAGACTGAGGATGATGGAGACGAAACGGAAGCAGGTTGTACTAAAGGTACTTCTGTGGCTTCCACTGCGCGATCTAGCATCAGTCGCCGTCAGCCCGGGATTGATGAGTGTGCGGATCCTGAATGGGTGGCTATATTGAAATTGATATATGCAGATCCTGACGTACAGATGACCGCCAATGTTCGTCCTCCATCTCAGCGAATTCGCGATTCTGCGGCATCGAAGAGTTCTCATACCGGAGCTTCATCAAAAATATCTCCACCTTCCGCAAGGCGTAGATCGAAACGCACCGTAAAGCCCGTGAAGCTTAAGGAAGAGGAAACGGGGCACAATTTGGGGTCTCCTGATATTTCTGAAGCTGTCGAACCGTTTTCTTTAAGTGCTGGTAATGGAGTACAACAGGCTCCATTGGCATCTAGCAGAGATGCCCTAGCTGTTTCAAAGTCAACATTGAAGAGGAAGCGTAAGAGAGAAAGGCAGAACTTGGAGGATCTTGCCATTGTAGATTCAGCCCGTACCGTTGCTGCGATAGAAACCGCGCTTGCGTGTGTCCGCGCAGAGTCTTTGCCACTTGGATACACTGACAAGCCTGATGCGAGTCATACTGGATTGGAGGGAGCACGACATTGTTCTATGGAAAAAGATACCATATATGTCAAAGACCAATTAGAAACTAGCCTGGGGCCCCAAAAACCCGCCGCAATGTCTGCAAGACGGAAACTCGGCGGAAGCAAATATTCATCAACAACTAATGAAGTCGGAAGTGATGAGTCCTCGATTTCTAATGGTGTCCTTAATTCCTCCAGTGGTTCGGAATCTGCTCCGCCTACAGATAATGAAGATGAGGATTATGAGAGTTCTTCGTCGTGTGAAGGTAGCGTTCTTCCCAATGAGGGTCTTAGTTCAATGATCCCTGATGCCGACCGATTTGCAACTCACGAATTTGAAGGTTCCCCGAAACCCTCCGGTGAGGATATTTCGAAGAAACAAAAACTCAATAACAGCCAATCTTTAGCGCTCTCAGTAACAAAGGCTTCCGGGGAATCCAATGAGCTAGATGTTCGTGATCCGCGCGTCAGCAAGGAGGCATTCGAGTTGAGAGGGGGCGTTTTATACATCCCTCATGGATGTGATTTGTGGGTTTCCTTTTAATCCCACTTTATGCTATGATAATATTATCCCGTTTCCACCCTAACCCTTGAGAAATGTTTATAGTTGCCTTCAGGGCCGCTCTTTTTGTGATCGAGCCCTACCTTGCGGTAGGTGTGAGCGTGGTGGCCATCAGTGTGTAAGAAAAGATGGCTGGGTACTGGCTAAACCTAAGCAAAAACGCCACAAACAAGGAGATCCCGATACCCGAACACCAGAAGCATCTCCAAGCAGGAGATTGGAAACTTTGCCCCTCAAAAGCACGCTCGTCAGAAAAAGAGGGAGACCAAGGAAATCTGATGTCAAAAGTGAGATCGAGAGTGAGATCAAGGAGACAAAAAAGGTGAAACCCCTGCTTTGGAGCTCAATAGATTTCCAAAAGGACAAGCCTCCTGGTATTCACAAGCCAGAAGTATGGTGTGAGGTAGGTTCTCCCTCTTGATAGCAAAATTTACCCCGCCCTAACAATGGTGAATAGACTCGTCAAGAGCTTTGTGAGAGTTTGCCCTACTACAGGAGCTATCAATCAGGCTGCTATGGCCACGATGGCTTGATGCATGGGTACTTGCTCGATGGTTTTGCATCTCCGAGGGACTACATTGGCTCTAAAGTAGTCATTTCACACAGGCATGCTTAAGCGGGAACCACTTCAGATTTTAGATAGTCTCTAACATGTTTATACAGTGGCGGAAAATCCGGGACTGACGATAGCGGTCAACGGAGACTGCTCGCCGATCAGACTATTGACGACAATACGATTAAATACCTAATCAAAAACATGGAGCAAAAGTGGCCGTTGGTCTTAATAATAGGTATTGGCTACGCCGGCCTCAAACGCGCCCCTTTAGGTCACTGAATCTAACACTAAGCATAGGCAATCAATGTACGAACTCTCCATCGAAGGTCCCTCACAGATACTGTGTGATGGACTGGTTCAAGGTGACTGCAGCCTGGGCTGAAAAAGACCCACTCAGCCAATGCACTCGGTGGAAGTTTCGGTTCGAAAAGCTAAACACTAATTCTGATGGCTGGTGGGCCGCCACTCCATTTGAGGAGTCAAACCCTCCCCAAGAGATGGTCAAAGCTAGCTGCTTAAGCTGCGGTAGTGAGAGCCCACATGTTTACGAACAGGGTTGGGCTTGTCTCAATCCTGTTTGCAAGAGCTTTTGGACGGTAAGTCATACAGTATAACTTACTGCTCCATTAATTTTAGCTAAAAGTAACAATAATCTAGCTTGATGATGCCGATATGCCCACTGAACTCACCTACACGGAAAACTTCTTGAACTGCCGTACGCTGTGGCCTGAGGATTTCCTGCAGCCTCCCAATTCATTGGCACCACCTTTGGATACCGAACTCACGGCCCATGTAGAGAGTGGGGGTGTTTCGAGACCTTTCTGGAAGGGAATGTGTTGCCCTGAATGTGGGCGTTTGAGTTGTAGAGAACTTTGGGCTGGATGGCTTTGCCCGGCCTGTGGATTTTCTTACAATCCGCCTCGTGCCGTCTTTGATGCTGCACGTCTTGCGGATCCTCACCGGCCTGTCTACACTGGGCCAGCCATTCCAAGCAATCACCATAACGAAGAGATAATCCCAAAGAGATTTGTTAGAGATGGAATGACCGTAGTCCAGTATCAGCTGGGAGATTGCGGTACCGTCACACATATTCTGGCTAACAAGGTGAGCAACTCGAGGCCTGAGGATGCCAACTGGCTATTGGAAAATTATCAAAACCTCGATATGCCGTTTAGGCGATTTCCCATGAAGTGCCATCACTGTAAGCAAAATCCCTTTGATTCCTGGGATACAAAAATATTAATATGTAAACAATTGAAACAGCTCAAGGAAGATTACTCACCCAGCAGTTTATGTACAATTGTGGTGCCCCCTACAAATTTATTGTTGATGTCAACAGCGTCCCTTTCGAGGACTCCCCCCCTGTTGTCCTAAAGGCTCTGCACCTGATCCACCAGCGGGTCCAGTTGATCTATCCTGAGGCACAATTTAACGAGGTGCTTAACGTAGGATACTTTGAAAAACAAAAAATGGATGTCAGTGATAATCACCCCCGTTTCACCAAAAAATGCTACATTTTGAACTAATTTTAAAATTCTTCAGTACCATGACGATGGCGAAGAAGGCCTTGGAGAAACAGTAGCCTCTATCTCTCTCGGGGGTTCTGCAAGAATGAAATTTCGTGTGAAATCTAAGTATAAGGGTGATCGTCATTGTTGGACAACTAAGCCTGAGAATCCTTCCCAAGACGCTGGGTCTGGGGATAGCATTTACAATGATGAGAATATGGAAGATGAAGAGGAGGAACATCCTGGAGAAATAGCGGCGGGTCTTGAAACCAATGCATCCTCTATGCGTGCTAAGGGAAGGTCCAATAAAGCCATGCTGGATTTGTGTCTCAACCATGGCGATGTTATGGTGATGAAAGGAGCAGGAATTCAAACCCACTGGGAGGCAAGTTTTGCTTAATTTTTTTATCTGCCTTAAAACTTAATACTAATTTTTTTATTTTTATTTCGGAAATCGTTTAGCATACTGTTATTCCCACAGGGTTATTCAGAATTGCTGCTACCGCAAGATATATAGCCCACGGCGCGCCAGGAAGTGTTCCAAAGGAACAGTCCATAGAAGGAACTGAAACAGATGGTAATGATTCAACTTTACCTCTTACTGACTCCAAGTCCGTTAAGGCAGAGAGCTCCACAACGGATGTTGACGATACCCAAGCAATCTCAATCAATGGGCTTGGTGAACCCGATCAGCCCGGTGTAACCGGCGAGAAACCTGATTTTTCTCAAAGTGCGGCTGACCTCCATAGGCCAGGGTTTACCACCTCTCCATCTACAAATGTATCTCAGGAAATGTTACCAATTCCTGCTGTTCTGCCCACTCGCAGAGACTCCCCTGTGCTGGATGCTTACACACAATCTGGGGTATCACATCACCCATCTTTCACTCACGATATGTCTATGCTCACAAAACCTGTTCCTCCTTCGGAAACAATCGCTCCCTGTACCCGTTCTGGTCACCAAGTACAGTTACCACCCTATCCTAATGATATGGGGCCTCCGTACACTCCCTTACCCACCAACCAACCTGGTAGCTATTCCAGGCTTCCTCCCCAAGGATTTCCGAAATCTCCAACCTCATACTACCCCCCAACACCCCACATCCAAACCACACCTTCTTACCACCCCAGCCCGTGCGGCCAGGAATTGACATTAGATGGCAGAAACCCCTACATGGCCCAATCGTCGCTTGACGGGCAGAGCCCATCAAGACTCTCCTTCGGTGGTCACACTTCGTACGACTATTCGCCTTCGGGAGTGTACGGTACCTCAGAAAAAACGAATATTTTCCAAAACACTTTTAACACCACCTCCCAGAGATCGAATGTTCACCATAACGTTTTCTCTAGCAGCATTCAGAGAGCAGATGAGTTTCAAAATCCTCTCACCAGCAATGAAGCTCAGATGCATCTATCCAACACATCTAATCTCTTTCAAGACTACAACAGTAACGACAAGACTGAAAATCCGGCAGCCAACTCCATAAGCACCTTCACCACCGGTGGCGCTAATAAAGGATACGCTCGGCCCTTTTAGGGGATGTGGCAAGTGAATCTCTAGCAAGAAGTTTCAGGTGCCTTTGGGTGATAGTGATATAGGAACCGTTCATGGTAAAAAAAAAAAAAAAAGCCTCTTTCCTTCATTTTCGTTGATTTCTATTAATACAAAAGGCTATCCTTCTCATTGCTTTCATGTCGTTTCGCTCTCTTTTTTTCCCATTCTGCGCCTTTGGTCGAATACGTTATTCCTACCATAGCGGGTAGATTCAAGCAGGACGTTTAACTTGAGATTTTGCATGACCGGTTGCTCGTTGAGTTATACTTTTGCTTAAGATTTTATGTTTCTCTTTTGTTTAAATTTTATTTGATGATTGCTTCCTATTTCCATATCAAAGGGACTTCACCAGTAGCTAGGGGATGAATGTTCCGTGAAGTTTATTTCAGTTTTTCTTTCTTTTGATGATCGCTTCTAAGTTCTATGCTGAACACGTTCTATTGATGTAGGGTAGGGGAGTTTGGGTGGGTTTAGGTTTAGGTGGATATGCCCTACTAGATGGTTGTACTCTTTAACTCAATGAATATTCACACAATTTGTGCAAATCAATCCCAGCCTGATAACTCAGTCGTAAAATGCTCCTCCGCGAGCCCGGGCGCATATACCATAATGCATAGGGAATTAATTATCGCCGTCCATAGCAGAAACTTTCGGCCCTACTAATACTCTTCCCAAATAAATCTAGTAAAACGCTGATACACAATTAGCTACCCAACCACCAAACCCCAGAATTTAATCCTCATCGTGTTCAGATAATGCACAGGCCTCTGAACCACTTATTACCATGCCCCCCCCCCCCCCCGGCCGGGGGGACGCC
>Ga0307507_10001968_pt1 | contig 44580 bp, 46 predicted proteins | sample 7_EM_MG_FD_207223 | JGI IMG/M metagenome (GOLD analysis project Ga0307507, IMG submission 207223) | Populus trichocarpa ectomycorrhiza microbial communities from riparian zone in the Pacific Northwest, United States - 7_EM | ecosystem: Host-associated > Plants > Roots > Unclassified | place... | reverse complement strand
GCCCAGCAAGCAAACAAGAAATAACAGCAGTGAGCTGAAGCCGAATCACAGACCGGGCTCATGTGGGGAACAATAATAATTTCAAAAAAAGTAAGTGGGATAAAGTGGTACAGTACTTACTTGAGGGCACGGTGGAAGATATGGTGTCTGTGCTGAGTTGAGGCGTGTCGATGTTTAGGAATGACTGGTAGGAAAGGTAGGTAGACGATCAGTTAGCCACCGATGGCGGAAATATGTTGGCAGTCGGCAGCTGCGCCCAAAAGGAGTGTGTACCAGGGTCGATGCAAGCAAGGAATGACTGTTTGGCTGCTGACAGCACAAGAACAGAAGGAATTTGCTGCAGCCCTGGATTAAAAAATTCTAGTTAGGGAGACCTATTTTCCTTATTGTAGAGTGGTTACCTACTAGTACAGAGAACGACGAAGTGAACAAAGCAACAGAGAACAATAAAATATCGATAGGAAATTACCGAGGAGGAATCTTAATTTGGCTAAATTTTTATCGACTTCATGCGATGGACGCAGTGTGATATCAGTGTCGCTGTATTCCTCCCCATTTAAGCTACTTCGTTAAGGGGTAGTTTGCTCTTTTTGATACCCATGACCAAATCAGCCTTGGCCTCTGAACAACAAGGCCTTGAGTGTTGCTGAAATTTCTAACCCAAGTACTCTCTTCTACTGTACTGTACTGTACGGTACAGTTGCATCGAACCTTTTAATAAAGTAGGACTACTTACTTACCTAATAATTATAATAGGCACTAGTAGGATATAATAATACAACAGTGATAGGACTTCCAAGAGGCCACCGATTCTAAGTTACCGGCAGTCATTTGCTCTGGTCTTGTGCTCTGGCTCATTAATGCGCACGTGAGCGGTTTCCTCTCCTAGCTCCGACAGGAAACAACCAATATAATATTATTATTATGGAGACTATTATCATACCGGTACCCTACCAGCAGAGACACGACTAGATTACTTGGTATCATACCGGTATTCCTCTTGCTTGGGTTACCGTAACGGGGTCTGACGATGCATTGTTTTCAACAGCAAGTTGGAAGACTAGCAGGGTTCTTGGCACTTGATCCGTGACTAATCAAAGACTGCCGTAGGGCAGTTCAAATAGATTTCTGGGCAAGACTGGGCAAAACTAGATATTGAACCCATGTTGGTTTATTTCCCTTACTTAAAAATACTCAATTTATTCCAGGGTTCACACCCGATAGTCTAAGGTTGGGTAACTTATGATACCAGCTAGCATTGTCACTTGGCTACAATAATCCGAGTGATGGAAGAGATTTATAACTGAAAGGGGTCCTGATACCCCATCATAAGCACTCTTTGAACATAATATGATATCCCAGGCCATGCACGGACAATCCACCCGAGTAGACTAGCACAAATGTATGGTACAGAGGCTCTGAACCTCAAAGGTGCATCGGGCTCCTAGGCATATCTGATTAGAAAGTTATGATCGTCCAAGCCTTTATACACATATATCTATCTTCCCCCTGTTTAACCAAAGAAAGTATACAATATTGACCCAGGCCATTATGCTAGGGCCCCAGATAACTTACCGATATCAGGATTAGGGCCTCGAGAGTTTGATGGTCGTTGGCTTTATACCGCACAAAACGACCGCGGCAGCATGACACAAGCACCGAATTCATGTAACCGGCATAATAGGGCTCAGGGTGGTCAAAATCACGTGATTGATTTGAGGAATCGTCATCCAAATCTTGAGTGAACCTGCCTGTTGCCACAAATCTACCAGCTCTCACCAACCCACGAGGACACAAAAACCAGCTTCGCTCAAGAGATAAACCCCCCAAAATGAATCGTCTCTTCGGGTCCAAGAACACTGCACCTAAGCCAAACCTCCAGGGAGCCATCTCGAATGTAAGTAAGTCTTTCCGACGGCTTCTATTATTTATCTAGGCGGAGCCTCATTCCCCGCATCAAGTCTGACAAGCTCGAAAGCTCGAAACCCGGATCGAATCGATCGACGTCCAACTCTCAAAGCTCAATGCGGAGCTCTCCACATATCAGCAACGCTTGGTTAAAATGCGAGATGGGCCCGGAAAGAACGCATTAAAACAAAAGGTCTCCAAATCCACACCTGTGCTATAGCTCGAGTTCCATCTTGGGCTCTATTCTAATTCCCCTGCTCTCGAATAGGCACTCAAAGTCCTGCAGCGCCGAAAGATGTATGAGTCTCAGAAGGACCAGCTCCAACAGCAATCCTGGAACATGGAACAAGCTGGGATGATGCAAGACAATCTCAAAAGTCCGCTTTCCTTATATTTAACTTTCTCCCTCGCCCCACTGCTTGCGTCCAGAGATAATCTCTGGCCGGCTGTATCTCTCTCAATACTGGCTGCTTCATGCCTGATCTTGGTACGGGGGTTGCTGATTCGTAAGGACTCCAACCCAGATGTTATGGTCACGGTCGATGCGTTAAAAACCACGAATAAAGAGCTTAAGAAGCAATATGGGAAGATCGATATCGACAAGAGTGAGTCTTTCCATAATTCACTCATTACAACACTCTCGGGCAGAGACTCACCTCGCCTTTTGAAAATTAGTCGAGCAGCTTCAGGACGAGATGGCGGATCTCATGGACATCGGGAATGACATCCAAGAATCTATTTCTAGATCCTACGACGTTCCAGAAGGTACTTACGCTGTTTATTTCGCTTATCTTACAGCTATTCTAATTGAACTTCTAGATGTCGATGAAGCCGAGTTAGATGCTGAACTCGAGGCTTTGGGTGAAGAGGTAGAACTTGGTGGGGAATGGGATGCTGAGACAGTCTGCGAGACCCCGAGTTTCTTACAGGGCGAACCAGGGGTTCCTGAATTTGTGGACGAGCCCCCTACAGGTGAAAAGGTCAAGCAGGCAATCTAGAGACACATCCTTAAGCTTAAAGTCCTATCTCCAACCGGTTGGACTCTTTTTTGTAAATCCAACTATACCTTCCCTTCGATATAATTATTCGGGGCTTCCCATGAATGTAACGGTATTCACGGCATCTTTTTTTTTGCTTGTCTCTTTGGAGTTGGTGTTTCGAGGGCTCAATTGGGTACATCAACTGGCATAGATAGGCATTTTAGTCTCTATGCAAATAACAGAACTGCTTCCACCAGTTTTAGTTTCAAGTATTTTACAACTCGTATACCATCACACTATAGTCTCCTTTACTAATTCTGCCTTCTCATCCACCTTCCCACCTTCCTTCTCCCCCTTTGGCCTCGGAGGTTTTAGTGGAACCCACTTAAACATCATATCACTCCTCATAGTAATCTTCGTCCCTCCAGTGACCGGCTCCCCACTATGCCATAACATCCTCTGCTGAAATATCAACACCCTCCCACGTTTCGCCTCGACATCCATAAACTTAGTTTTATCTGGACTCCAGAATCTTGTCGATCCTCCCTTCAAGTTCAAAGACTCGTCGTCAGTAAGGTACAAGTGCAACGTCAAGAATGACCTCCGCCCCTTCTCCTCGCCATTCCCATTATATATGGCATCACAATGAGGGTTAAAGTGTTGTCCTTCCTCGTACTTTAAGAACCTCAACATCTCGTTCAGCCTGTTTTTACTCCCGAGCCCATCTTCCGTCAGCCATACCGGCAACCAATTTCCGAAAACCGATACAATATAAAAAATATAAATAAAAAAAGGGGAGAGCAAACATACGCCGCCAACTCCCACCTCCCCTTCTCTCCATTCCCACCGCCCTTTTTCCCAGTCATGCACTCCAATTCCTTCCCGGGCCGCCTAACCTCGTCCAGAAACGGCTCCACCCTCTCAAAAATCATCCTAGCGGTCCCCGCATCAGGGTGCAGGATCCGCAGAGAATCCCGGAGCCGCAAGGTTTTAGCCGCGGGGATCCACGGCCCCGAGGATTCCGCTAGGGCGATTAGCTCCTCGCACTCGGTTGGGGTGAGGACGTTTTCTATTATCATTGCGAAGTAGTTGTTTGGGTTGCCGTAGGCTTCGGCGAGGGGGGTTTGGTTGAAGTCTATTCGGGTGGCCGTTGGGGATGCCATCGTCGCCATTTGGAAGGGCTTGTTTTCTTGAAAAAGGTTATGGGATTGTGTTCTGTGTGTTCTGTGTGTTCGTGTGTTTCGTATCTATCTCTGAGCACAGGGGTGTGGATTTATAGATGCGTATTCGTGGGTTGGCGCTATAGATCTACGGGTACCGATACCGGTAGGTTGTGTGATATACGATGACTCAAACTTAACTTAAGGCCCAAAAGTAGGGATCGCTTCACTCGGTGATCATTATCGCGCGCTCAACACAGGCATGATAATAAGTTAAGTTAATGCTGTGACGTCCGTGGCGTGAGCCCGCTTCCTGAAATAATAAAAAGTTTCCGGGAGACTTAAGCGCTCGGACCCCCTCTTGGAACGTCCTTCACACCCGGTTTCAGTTCACGTGCAGGGATGTCCTCAATACCATGAGGATATATAGCCTCATGATATGTCACTCGAGATACTTGTGGCTTGGTAGGGCTGTGCACGGACTTCTTGAGCATTAGTATTCGGGGATGGCGCAAGGTTTTTAAGGGTGATTCCCTAAAGAACGCCGTGTAAGGGATACTATGGGCTTGGGTGCCTGTCTAGGTGACAGCATTTCCCCAGACTTGTGAAGTTTTGTCTGAAGAACCTGTGTTATGGAGATACCTGGGAATATCAAACCCCGCCGAGTATTCGAGGGCCAGCACAGCTACCCCTCTCACCATAGTAAGTAATTCACCACGATATCAATTTCACCCAGAACCAGCTTTAGCCGGAATATATATATATTCCTATAGCGCAACTTACCGAGGGTGAACACCGGGATAAGTTAAATTCCCAGCCGGGAGAATCTAGACTCCCCCCCAACGTGGCTCACCAATACTGCATATATAGTGCAGGCACTAGTTACATTCCACAACATACCTACCGACACCCCGGGGGAACCTGTGGCGCCCTACATCCCGATCCGGATAATCTTGGGTATATTATTATAGTAGCACAAGTACATGTGTGACAGACATGCTCCTCCCGGCTTCCCCCTACGATAATGTGCCGTATTTGCACCCGTTTGTCTGGGGTTCAACGCACGTGCGTTGGAGGGGTGGGTGAGTTGGTCATGGCGATCTCCCGGAAGGCATGTATGATGGCGCAGGGGCTCCGGTGGGTGGTTATATTGGGGCGCATCTGCCTATCCCACATCTATACGACGGTATATATACTCATCTATGGTATCTGCTGGTTCACGCTGTGGGGAAATTGTGGTGTCAGGGTGGGTGATGCGGAGCGAAGCCCCACAGGTAACAGGATGAGGTTCGATCCGGAAGCGAAGATGGAATTTAATTCCTTGCTCTGGTATTATCTTGGGCTTTTTGTGGATATCGTTTTCTGGAATGTGGTGAGTAATCTAGAGGTATATGTATCACTCAAGGCGGTTCGGCTAGTGATGTGGGTCCGGGATTTTCTTTGGGATTTGTTAGATCTGGGCATCAGATTATGGTTTTGAAGGATTGGCTTTAGAGCCGAGATCGGCTTGTATGGTTTTAAGCGGAGTATGCATGCTTTATCACTCGGGATAGCTTTAGCGAGAGGTTTAAACCGATGGATCTAGTGCTTGTACTATATATATATATATATATAACCCCAACGTCGTGAAAGGCCATACACAAGAGCATTCACTACACTTTTCTTTTCTTTCAGGGAATTGCCTCAAACCATGACTTGGGCCAGCTGTTCGCCCTCAACATCCTAGAATGCGGGTCTAAAAGTGCAGTGAAATCACTGCTCTGCACCAGTAATTCCGTAGGATTGCGCCACGGAAACACTTGTATATGACCACCCGCACATGCAATTGTAGCATGTTTCCCTGTTTTGTCTCGCAGGATATACACCGTGCCACATGATCAAAGATCGCTTCTATCGTTCAAGTCGTACCCTTGAACCAAATGTACTGTTCCTGCCACTTCCGACCCATTTCTTGCCCAGAATTTCACGGACACTGATACCTCGCTCGCGGGGAATAAAAGGTTTACCCCACAGTTCACGGCATAGATTAAGGATTAGGCCTTAGGGACTTGGAAAGTACAATGATATTAAGGGGATTTCTTCCCCTAGTAAATGGCTGCCCGTCCTGCAGCCTTACTTTCACGACTTAATTGGTTACTGGACGGAGCGTTTTATATGCCCGCCCTGGTTACTCGCTTGGAGATCAGAAATATGTTTTATTAAACGGGTATCGCCTAGTGCTTAGGGTCTTAGAGAAGAAGTGCAATATGCAACCGTGCGGTGCGGCGCCGCGACTCATACATGATCCTCCCGAGGGGGTTCCTGTGCGACACATCAAATTGCGTATTTCTCCACTCGGATGCCCGGCCGACAACCTTATTTCTTGTCATCGGAACAAGCATCGTCCTGCTATTGGAGACAAAGGCCGAGCCGCCAAAAAAAAAAAAAAACCTCTCTTGAAATAGGATAGAGTGTGGGTGAGATGGTAAGGGAATCCGAGGGATGGATAGCGAGAAGAACAACCATACCAACCGGAGACCCGGTATTACGGTTCGATAGGGTTAGTGAGAGAGATTTATATTGATAGCTCAACTACAAAATTGGAATATCGTAAAACGCCTGCACGTTAGAGCGCTTACATCTGTCTCTTGGACAACTATTTAGGTACGATTATGTTAGCTATAAACCTGAGGCTAGGGAGCAAGCAAGCATCAAAGATAGGAAACTCTACCTTCCACTCGGAGTTGACAGCGAATTCAGGAGGAGCGACTGGGTTGTCGGTTTGTCCTCGAAATGAGCCAGTTAAACGTTTGTCTCGGTCCATCACTACCCCAAATAATCTCACGTCAGTACGGATACTAGACATTTTGAGCGACTACATGGCTGAGTGAGGTGATACTTTGCTATAAGGAAAATAAGCAATTGTCAGCGGCACATCAGAGTATATCATAGGGAGCCTAGAAGTTCCTTACTCGATCCCAAACGTCCAAATTATATCTCGGATGTTTTCCCTCGTTCTTAATTCTCTTGACGACAACAAGACCCTTGTATGATGGCAATTGCTGTCAATACCACACTAGATGCACGTCTCCTATCGAGCGAGACTCGAGGGCATTGTAACTCACGACACTTGATACGCCAAACATCTAGAAAGACCGATTGGGTTAGCAAGTTTCGCGATGACCAAACTTAGCAAGTGCCTATTAAGGAGTATTACTTACGCTAATCATAATGACATATGGAAGAAAGGTTTCGAACGGGATAGCCATAATGTTTAAACTGAAATTTTATCGCTTATGTCTCTAATCATGAATCGGGCAGCAATGTTTGTGGAAAACAGGTCGGGTCGTTGGTGGGGAAAGCGGCTCCATTGCCAAGCATTCTTAAATGTGCTCTGGAACCGCGCATGGGGAAGAATGCTTGGATCCTCAATGCGGACTAGCTTGAGCTGTGCCAAGGGTCAAGAGTTTGAACCGCGACTCCCACGACTTGAACGCCCTCGTGCAGGGGCTACCAACATATTCCTACACTCCCATCTACTTACCCTCTACGCGTCTTCAGGTCGCCATCTCCACCTATTTACAACTACAAGTTTATAAATTTCCCGAAAGCCAACAGTTACAGCGTTTGCGGAATTTAGAAATCCCCTAAACTCGCCCCTTGCGACAGTTTTCCCCGACATCGAATTTCACTGCCAGAGCGAAGCACCTAGCTCACAAATCGCAACGCTTCCATCCACATTACCACGACCAAATAGTTACCGTCGCCGGTAGCAGCCCCCAACGATCAACCATATCCACACCTGACACTGGGAGGGAAGCCTAGTTAGGTCTAAATCAGTTAGTCGGATTTTACCACGAAGCTGCCAAGTTGTTTTCTTTACATACACGGGTGTTGACACTCCTCGCCTCCGACCCCGGCTGCGGTGGTATGGAGGGCCTGAGGAGTGAGGAAGAAGAGGACGATAATGACATTGAGAGTGTTGCGTCAAACAGATCCCGGAGGTCCACTAGCAAGTCTACCGGGAGGCGGAAGGTATGACCACTTTTCATTGTGAGTTAATGAAAAGCTTAGCTAACGGGACCTTGAATAGCGAGGTAATATAGGACCCAAGGGCACTGAGGAAGAGGACGAGGAGGCCGAAGACCAGTCCTCTGCAGATGACAAGTCATCTTCTGAGTCATCCTCTGCCGTCTCCTCTTCCTCAGACGATGATGACGATGAATATGGGGAGGAGGAAGAGGAAGAGGAAGAGGAATGGCGAGCTGACAAGAATGGGGAGCCCTGGCAAGGTGCTGAAAATGAAGATGCCGAAAAGCCCATAAAAAATCTTTGCATGTTAGGACCCACTATAAGTTCAACCGAATGGACCTTTAGCCCAGATACTGATATCGGCTTTGATAGACATTGTGACCTAGACGAAGATAATGATCCCAGTTCTGACTACGAAGATCCGCTTGAATGCATCATCTGTGGCTCCTTTGGTAATTCTCTGGACTCCATATTTATTTGTGCGATACTAATGCGTATACGTAACGTTTAGCTCACAAGAAATGCGATCGTGACATTAAGGAATGTGGTGGAGTAAAGTCAGCTTTTGATGAAGGTAGCAAGACTAATCTAAACCCTCTTTAACCTCTGGGGAAAATATACGGTAGTTCTTTCTAACACTTACTAATCAGAAACATCAAAATGGCGATGTCCATCATGTGCTGCGGGGAGTCACGAGCCAGTACCGAACCTGAAAGATCCGCCTTCCCAGTCTAAGCATTACAGGCGGCTAAGTACAGGTAAGTAAGAACATAGATTATATTACACTTCTACTTGAGGCGTGCTAATCTGTGGCCGTTCTTGTAGCTAAAGAAGAAACACCAAGGCTAAGGGAACGGAAGCGGAAGCGTGATTCAAACGAAGGCACAATAAGCTCTCGGCGAAGAAAAAGAGAAAAACTTAATCTCCTAAAGAAGAACGGGAACACGAGTGACGACGAAGATGGTGAGTTTGAGCTCGAGCCAGAAGATGAACATCAGATGGAAATTTCCCATGACGAGGAACAAGACGCCGTCTCGACAGGTTATTCGGATGTACAGGGCACACCTCCCAAAGGGAAACAAAAATTATACGAACCACGGATACCCGTTGTTACTTATAAAAAAACCGCACGCAAATTCCACCTGCATATCACAAACCTTACACCAGGCAAATTAGCGACTGTCCTTGCAACGACTAGCACAAATCTCATTCCGCCGAAACCGAAGCCAATACCATCAAGTCAAAAAATGGAGGCCCATAGCCCAGAGAAGGTGCGCCGCAGAGGACGACCCCTTAAATCTGCAACTGCTAGAGCCACGCCAAATACCCATACACCAAAACCAATCTTCCATAATCTCTCACCTCAAGATGATGAAAAGTCTAAACCTTATGGTGGGATTCTTACTGAAGAGGAGGCATCTACTGAATTAACTCTGCCCGGGGCCGAGGAAAGAGACCGCTTTGAAAAGGCTCGTGTTGAAGCAGAATCGGAAAAAGAGACTCGTTTGGTAATATCCGCATCGCTCAACCCTCAGCCCAAACAAAAGCACAGGGACCGGAATACCAAGTTTGCGGATGCTTCGAAGATCGAATGTATCCATTTCGGGGAATATGAGATTGATACTTGGTATACCGCACCTTATCCACAAGAGTACAGCGAAAATCGTGTGTTGTGGATATGCGAGTTTTGTCTAAAGTACATGAACAGTGAGTATGTTGGATGGAGACATAAGGTATGTTTTTCTATTACTAATTTCCAAGCTCCTCTAACCCTTTTCCCAGATGAAATGTGAGAGCAAACATCCGCCAGGTGATGAAATATACAGAGATGGCTCAATATCTGTTTTTGAAATCGACGGCAGAAAGCACTCGCTATATTGTCAAAATTTGTGTGTGCTTGCAAAGCTGTTCTTAGGATCCAAAACGTTGTATTACGACGTGGAGCCATTTCTATTTTATGTCATGACTGAATGCGATGAGTTTGGAATGCACTTTGTAGGATATTTCTCAAAGGTTTATAGGACTCCGATCAACAATACAAGACCAAAAGCTAACCATTCCACAGGAAAAACGCATAACAAGTCAGCACAATGTATCCTGTATTTTGACATTGCCGATACACCAGCGCAAAGGATATGGGAATCTATTGATTGCGTTCTCTTATCTACTCACGAGACACGAAAATAAAACGGGATCGCCAGAAAAACCATTCTCTGACCTTGGATTATTGTCCTACCGCAACTATTGGAAGCTGACTCTATGCTATGAACTCCGTAACCAATCAGCGCCGGTAACTATCGTTCAGCTCTCACAACGCACGGCAATGACACCGGACGATGTCATTTGTGGCCTAGAGGCATTAAATGCTCTGGTAAGGGATCCAGTTACCGGAACCTACGCCTTACGCATTGATTATCCTGCTCTTGAAGCCCATATCCAAAAGTGGGAGGCAAAAGGGTATGTAAAGCTCAATCCAGCCGCGCTTGTCTGGACGCCTTATGTTGTTGGGCGATCTCAAGCTGTGCAACTTAACGAACCTTTGCCGACAATCGCACCAAGGCCTGAGCCGGTGGCGCTCAGTAATACCGGGGAGGATGGAGAAGGCGATGCACTCGGAGACCTGGGACGAAGTGGTAGTAGATCTCTGACAGGGGATGCCATGGACATGGACAAAATTGACCCGGCCCTTCACACGCTTGATTTAAAGGTTCCCGAAACCCCCTTCACTCCCTTTGCCCCCCCGAAGGCAGCCTCACCGGCTATGAAATTTGCACCCCCTAGCAAGTGGAACTCGCCAATAAAGTCATTCATGCAGGACGACAACACCGATGATATACCTCCTACTAGATTTGAAATTGTCCCCCCACCGCCTGGAAGTTATACCAAAAAAATGCGTGCAGGGTCTTCAGCTCCCCGGGGAAGAACCCCAGGCACTAAAAATCGGAGAGGAAGGAAAATGCTGGACACGCCAAATGGGCTCTCATCTGGGAAGACAAGAGGGGGGGTGAGAGATTTCCACAGAAGCCCCTCAATCTCCGCTGGGGCCTCCCGGGAAGGTGCTCAGGAAGGCGTATCACCTGGTGTGGACCCCGGGATGCGCCCTGGTCCTAGTTTTGTGGTAGCATCGGAGGTGTAATACAATGGGTAGCAAAAGGAAAGAAAGATTTTCCTCAATCTAGAGTTTGTCAGCTCATTTTTTTGCTGTCCTTTGGGAATCTAAAGCCTCTAATAAAACAATTCCATACTTCTACTGATTCAATCACTACCAAATGTCTTTGGACATTGTTTCTTTTCGCTTTTTTTCTTCAGTGGGTCTGTGTAATTAAGGCTTCTGTATTGTATCTTAAACGTTTCCGGGGTTCGGGATTTAGTTTTCGGGTGGAAGTGGGATTTTCTACTGTCTAGGGTTCTTACAATACGGGCGTTTCTTTCGGGGGTATTATCTTTTTTTTTTCTACAGAATCCGATAGCCTCGTTATCTTTCCCTCTCTTAAGCCCCTCTTCTGTATCCTAAATGCGGGGGGGACTGGTTTCACCAGCTGGTATAGGGAATTGCTTTTTCCCACTTTATTTTCTTTATACCACACGCAAGATACAAGGGGATACCGAGAGTTGTTGCTGTTAATACCCTATTCTACCACGGCAGCTGCCTAACTCCGCATATAACTCTTATCCAAGCTTGGGATTTACGGTATCCTATGCGCCCTATATTGTATTTGGCAGGTGAGCTCGATTGAAAACGGGGGACGAGAACTGGTACGCCTGCATAATACCTGCTTCCATCGTAATAATAATATAAAAATATAAAAAAATACATTGTTCCACAAAACTGCACACCCGGAATTCAAATACGACCATCGAATCGAAAAACTGAAGGCTATACAAACTAAGTACCAATTCATACTAGCACGGTATGGTACAGCACTAGCAGCTCTGGGATATCAATTTGCGCTCAAAGCAAAGACGTGGATAGATATAATTGAGTTCAGAATTCACGGCCAAAAGCTCCTCTCTCCCTTCATCTCGCCTATCGTCCAATATCAAAAATGAAAAAACGGAGAAATGAAACGCAAAGTTAGAGCCAACTACAGACCTAGCGTACTGCAGGCCGATCACAACTCCCATCCCCTCAGATCTGTTGGATGAAATCTCGGATACTGTATGCCCAGCACTGTACTGGAAGCGCTTATCACGCCACAGACGCTAAGCGGGAGCGCTTGATAACTCGACGAATGCTGTCTTAGCTGCGCTGGTAGAGTTTTCTAGGCGCATCAAGTATGTGATCTACTGCATCGCCCGGTCAAGCGAAGGTTGGTCTCATTATGTACCGGGTAAAGGAGCTGTGTACTGCAGCATGTTGCGGTCTGCGGTGAAACGGGGTGTACAGTGTGTATTAATTCACACCAACGTAACATAACTACATCTACTAGTAACTCATATCGTGATCTTTAGGTGAAACTCTGGCCACGTAGTTGGAATAGTGGAAGTGATGCTGTTGCTCTATGCGCAGCGGTTGGTGGGGGTTTGCTATAATAACTATCGTGGACAACGGCAAAGAGAATTTTGGGCTCCTGAGTGATCAGTTGTGATCGGTGCCTCAGTTCTGTCAATCGTGGGAATCGAGTGCGAGCACAACTGCCGCGGTTTTGTTGTAAATACATTGGGAAAAGAGCAATTAGAAAGGACATATTCTCTTTGAGTTTTAGATTTGATACTCGATCGTTTCATACTTCGGTTAATTATCGTTTAGCTTGTTTTATTTTTCGCAGCCTTCTTGTAAGTTCGTATCGTAGAAGAAATTCTAAGAGGTCAGGCCCTAACTTTCTGAGCAAGCTTACATACAATTAGGCAAATAACATCGCGCCGCCACACTCTCAATCTCAGCCTCAGCCCGCTGGATTGGCATCCCGAGATTACCCTGCAGAAATTAGCAAGGGTGACAAAGACGAGACAAGATACACAAACCAACATCCCACCAACCTCAACTCTTCTGAATATTACTCTAAACAACTCTATCATGCCGCGTCAACGCGCTGCTTCAGCTGCTTCAACTGCATCCTCTCGATCCGCTCCAGAAGACCAGGTTCGCGCGATTCCTCCCCTTCCATTCCCCGTTGCCACAATACTGACCTCCCCACCCCTTGTGCGGCTGCAGGAGCTCGGTAGTCTGTACGATTACCTCGCAAAGATAATATTACTGGGACCCAGTGGGTGTGGAAAGTATGCATCTCCGAGAATATAGCGTTATACCGAGCTCGGCTGAAGGCAGGGGATAGGTCTTGTTTGCTGCATCGGTTTGTCCGAGGAGAATGTGAGAAATTGGAACCGTGGGCGCAGTATTCATGGGTACATCGCTTACTTTAAAACAGGGCGAATCCTATCGTCGCAAACCATCGGGGTAGAATTCTCTTCGAAGATAATCAAAGTTGGTACGGGCTCCCGCCGTAAACGCATTAAACTCCAAGTAATTCCTTCTATATTCGCTTTTTTACCTTTTTTTTTTCTTTTTCTTTTTTGACTGGGATTACGATCTGACTTTGTAGTTATGGGATACCGCCGGGCAAGAGCGCTTCCGATCTGTTACTCGCTCTTACTATCGCGGTGCTGCTGGCGCTGTCCTTATCTATGACATTACGTCTCATCCAAGTTTTACTTCACTGCCGACCTTCTTGACAGATGCGCGGGCCCTAGCTTCACCGAACTTAACCTTGCTCCTTGTGGGTAACAAATCGGACCTTTCCACCCCCCCAGAAAGCTTAGGAGGACAGCTCATTGACATACCCTCGTCATCATCCACCTCAAATTCTATCTTCACACCGATACCGGAAGAGGAGAGCAGACCCCAGGTAGAGATGGTAGAAAGAGCCGTGACCACAAATGAAGCAGCCCGCTGGGCCTCCCTCCAGAACATTCCTGTCACAATGGAAACGTCGGCACTGTCCGGTGAGAATGTGGATGAGGTCTTCACCAGACTCGCGCACATGATAGTGACCAAGATTGAGCTCGGGGAGGTAGACCCTGATGACCCCATGAGTGGGATTCAATACGGGGACTCGGGCGGGTGGGTGGACGCCTCCGGGAGCACGAGGAAAAAGAAGGGCCCTGGGAGGGTTGTGGCAGATGGTTTCAGCGCCAGTTTGAGAGAGTGGGAGGATGTTTTTAGAGATTCCAGCGGTGGGAGGAGACGGAAATGCTGTTAGATGTATTAATTCGAATATAGCGTGCGCACGCGGAGTTGTACAGGCCGCATGAGGAGGGGAGCTCTGTAATTTTTCGGGATAATCTCTGAGCTTTGTGGGGGTACGGCATAATGGTATATCGCGTTTCTCTTTTTTTTCTATATTCTTTTCTTTCTCTTTCTTTCTTTGCTCTTTTTTATTGCGCACCACCATTCTTCCTCACGTCTTGGTCGAGTACCTCTTAGCGTTTTTCTGCTGTCATTTTTTTCCTCTTCATCGTGCTTTGGAGACGTATCTTATGACCATCTATCTTATCTCACCCGTAATACAAAAAAACCTACCCTCTCGGTTGCCTCTATACCCTTGTCCCCCCCTTTTCACAGGCAATCATTCTAGAAAATCCCAAGCAAAGAACGGGAAGTGAAGGGTGGGGGTGGGGGAGAGTGGAGGAAACGTCCTAGCATTCATTTCATTTCAATTATCTCTGGACCATCTTCAGATCGATCAAAGCACATAGCGGAAATGAGTGAATGAATCAAACACCAACTCCGCGCATTTCTTCTAAATTCGAGTGGCTCCCATGCGGCCACATAGCGTCAACGCCCCGTGTGTTCACAATTACAGTACCGGCATCCGTGAAGCAAAAGCGCTTCAGACTTCTCGATTGCTGTATCATAGCAGTAAGAGGCCGCAACCAGGCACTAGACTACCGGTAACCCACCCAATCGTAAAACGTGCAACGGAAAGGGCAAAAAAGGCGCGCGGTTCAATTGCACCATGCACGAGTGATTGCAAGTGATCTGCAGCAAACCAGGTTAGAGTATCATACCAAGCGAATCCTCCCTCCCTGCAGAATTGGTGAACGGATGGAAAAAAAAGCTATGACCTCTCCGATCTTGGTTCCCTCCCTCCCTCCCCAACCACCCTGCTAGCTTTCCCGGTGGGCTATGATATGTATGTACGAGTTATTCCCGGCTTGTGGGAGTTTTGGCTTTGGAAATGGGTAACGTATCGGATCGTGGTGGAGGTTTTAGGCTGGTTAGGTTGGATGCTGGTAACTTAATACCCTGGAAAAAATAAATAAAATAAAAGGTGAAAATAAATAAAAAAGTTAAAAACCATTCGTTCACTGGGGAAAATAGACCAACCTCTTCTTGAAATACTATGCGTTGTTGCTCTTGCACATCACAGTGCCAATCTACCATTCCAGTCCAGTCAACTACTTGCTAGCTATCCGGCCTCCAATGTGTGTATGTATGTATGCATGTATGTGCGTACGGGTGTACGAGTATATGCGTATATGTATGTGTATGTATGTATATGTATGTATGTAGGCATCTATATGTGTACGTACGATCATGTATGATTGATTTGTTACTAACTATGATACCAAGTATGATAAACTATGGTCCAAGCGCGAGTCCAAAAGTTTATCTTGAGGAATAGGAAGGAGGAGGGAAGAAGAAAAAAGGAAAAAAGGAATTAGCCCCAATCGTGCCGGCGGGAGACCGTACTGTGCTATATCGCGCTGTGCTAGTGCATTAATGATGATGATGTTCGCAAATGAGGTATCATGGATATCATACTATTGTGCTTACCGTATACAAGTACATGCGGCAAGAACGTATGGGAAAGGCGATGATCTTTTTTCTTCTTTCTATTAAAAAAAAAAAAAAGAAAGGAATTAGCCTCGAATCGTGCCATACGGTACCATATCGTACTGTTCCAATGCATTAATCATGATGATGTTCGCAAATGAGGTATCATGAATATCATACTATCATACTTACCTTACCTTATACAAGCACAGTACATGCGGCAAGAACGTATCAGGCTCGATGGGAAAGGTGCTCCTCTTTCTTTCTATTATATTAAGAAAAAAAAAGCAAGAACAAATGAGCATACTGGCACTGTACGAATGAACCCTTGTGTCGATAATTACGATACGGGTTATCCGACAAGGTTTCACTTCGGAGGATTTCTACAAACTGCTTCCATGACCGGAGGACCCACCCGTGTCCACGAGTTATGATAGTTGTAATTGCACCTTTTGTTGTTCCCTACCGTATTGTATTGTATCGTAACGGTTGCTATGTCGTACGCTGTAGAGATGGCCTTCTTCTCCCTCTTCTTTTTTTTCTTTTTCTTTTTTCTCTGGGGTTAACTGAATTGGGGGGTAAGTAACCATGGGATGAAGCCTGAGGAGAAAGAAGAAAAAAGAAAGAAAAAAGAAAAAAGGAAAATTACAGTAATGATGAAAAAGAAGGAAAGGGAGGCCTATTTTAGTTATCTTTGGTCCTTTTTGTTCTTTTCTTTTGTTGTCTTGATAGATAATGGGGGTGGGGGGCAGGAGGGCTTCGAATGAGCCATGGTCAAATTTGTTTTGAGGCTTGTATGATATTTTCATTTCATTAAATTTCATCCCTTTTTTTCTTCTGCTTAGTTTTGTTTAATTTCAATTCAACGTCCGGCCCGATTCGTTTCCCCCGCCAATGATTCGGGATTATAACGGTTTATTCCAATTTTCGTAGATTTAAATAGATAATATTTAAATTGTTTGCTCTAGCCTGCTTTGCTTGCCTTGGCTCTCTGTTGTTTGGTTGGCCCGGGGCAGGTAGGCACCGTCTGCCTGCTTGCCTGCCCAGCCTGCACTGCAGCTTTGCATTATAGGTATTTAGGTATGTTAAAAGTTCCGAATCCGATCAATCCCCTCAATCAGGAAGTTTAGTAGAGAATAGAAATTACCAATAAATGAATGAATGAACAAATAAATGCCCAGGAAAAGAAAGTGGTAATCGTCAAAGGTCCCGATTCAAAGATAACCCCCTAAGCCCCCCCCCGAATAACTGACCAATCTCGTCCACTCCCGTGCCCACAATACCCCCAATCTTGTTAGGGAGGTTGCGATGCGCAGCCAGATAGGCAGGCGTAGTTAGCAAAACATAGTAAAGTGTAGCATAGCATAGCACACGTACGTGCGTATACTCCTCTATGCTAACCCTACTCTGGGTTTGAGCGTTTGCGTGAGCGCCCTAGTCCTGTCCAGTCGCTGCTCCAAGAGGGAGGGAAAGAATAACCGCATCTGCAGACTGTGCGTTAGGTAGAGAGAGATTTCAGCTTTCGAAAGAGAGGTAAGACGGCGGATGGAACGCCCAGCTCTGTCTGAGTATGGCCTGCCTGAGAAGCCTGAGCAGCCTGTCTGCTGCGGGAACCAATTCAAGCTTCAAGCAGTCCCCGTTCCGTAGCCCTCTAAGAGCTGTTTGGATTGTTCCCCCCCCGCCTCTCGATCCCCTCTATGGGTCTCATGGCTTAAGCAAGTAACGGGTCTCGCTTTGATGCCTAGCTTGGTCACTTTGGAAATTTATTTCTTCCTTTCCCTTCGTGCGGATTAGGCTAGACCAGACTAGGGTGGACGGTTGGCTGGGATAGCAGAGTGCTGCGCTCGAGTGGTCCGAATGATCAGCGTGGTGGTTGTGGGACAAGCAAGACTTGTCAGTGCTTGATGATGTGATAGACCCAACCTCTCCCTCCCACTGGATCTGTATTCTGTATTACTGCGCTCCTGCCCAAACCTCCCTCCGACATCCTCCTAACGCCCCACTTTTACCTCCCCTTCCCACACTCCCTATTTAGCTTCTTGATATTCTAGCCAGTACAAATTAGTCTATCCCGTTACTCCACAATATCATACTTGTACTGTATATAAGTGCTGTGCGAACTCGGCTATTATCGATATTTCACTGTATCATCAAGGCATAGTCATTCGCTAGTAAGAAGCGGAAGGGAAGGCCGAGTGTTGACAAAATCCTTTGCGCCCATAGAATGTATTTATCTATTAGCCATACACCACGCCCCGATAAAAGGCTCCTTCAGGATTCATAGATGTAAGGAGAAGGTGGTTATGAATGCGGAAACAAGGTTAAGCAGATCAAGAGCTCCCACGCCCACACTCACATACATACCCCTCACTCACACACACCCTCTCTCCCTCCCACCCACACGGACGGGGGAAAAGGGTTCCGTTCGCCTAACACAGAGAGGTATGGGGGTCATAGCAAACACCGACAGGGAATAGACGGGGTGCTATGTACCGGTTTCCATAGATGCATTCTCGTACTCTATCCGTACCGCACATGTGCAAAGAAAGGGTCTATTGTCCCATGTAAATTAGAATGGGGGGAAGCGGGCCGGGAGAGAGAAAGAAGCTTAGGAATAAGGAAGCACGAGGAAGGGGCACAAACGGCGAGGAGTGCCCAAGTGGAAGAAGAGAGAAGTGTTTCCTGGAAATATCCCATTGCCATATCAGCATCCAAAAAGAAAAGGACGTGCGAAAAGCAGAGGTGAGAAGAACTGGGCTATGAAAATCTCGCTCCTAGTAGTGGCATGCTCAAGGGATTCTCTACGATGACTCGCGGCCAGTGTACCTTTCAAACAGGCCCGCGGGTCGGTTGGCGGAGTCACCCATTGTCACTCGGTGAGATTCCGGAGGTGTTTCTCGGATGGTATAGATGGAAGGTCCTTCCTCCCCCCTCTTTTCCCCTTTTTTTTCTAGCGGAGAGGGCGCTCTAAGGGATGAAGGAGAAAGAGAGAGCAGAAAATTGGAGGGCAGTCCTTCCTATCATCTTTCGAGTTCTCACCCACCCCACTTGGTACTTGAGTACAGCAAGTGCCAGTAGAAGCAGAGGAGGAGAAAGGTCACTTTTTGCTATTTTGCCTTGCGCTCGGGGAGCTAGTGGTACAGTGCAAAGTCCTACCGAAAACAAATATCTTTGCCTCCCCGATCAGTACACCGAACTGCACTGCACATTTCGGTCCATACAAGTATGAATCGCGGAATTAAGTTGCGATAAAGCGTAAGGTGGATGCGGAAAAAAAAGGAAAGAGCTTCATCTCGAACACTGTTACAGGTGTTGGGGAAGCCACATACCATCCCCTCCACCTCTAACCCCCCATCCCCTTCCCGCCTGCTTGCCCACTTGTACCGCACCCCGTTAAATCATGTGAGTTAATAACTTCCCTTGGCCAATTGTTCAAACAACCAACCCCAGATGCGCTGTTCCAGATGTGCCAAACCTGGTATCGGCTGTTTAACCCCCCTGGCCTGTCCTCTCTCTTTTTTTCCCTGCCCTGGCACCGCATGCGTTGCACATCACAGATTAGACCTAGCTCTTTCGGCCATGCAAAGCTTTTCTTTTCTTTTTTTGCATTAAATTTGTAAAACCATTCTCTCTCACCCCCGTCTTCCATCCTCCCGATCCCTCTTCCCTGCCCTCCCATCCATTCCACTCCTAGGTTTGCTTTCCTATTTGGTGCAGAGTCTTTTGCTTGTTCGTCCTCGCCCGCACATCCTATTGGACCTTCTCGATTACCTGCCGGCAAGCTCTGTCCGGTTTAGGTCAGGACTTCGGCCAGGAAAGGGTTTTTAGTGTGGTATACGAGTATATAAGTTATATAGTTATTCAGTTCGCCAGGCATACCATAACCATAACTGTACAGTATCGTACAGTAGGCAGATTTGATGTTTTTTTTTTCTTCTCACCCCTTCCGCTGCTCCGTTCGAAGGAGGAAAAAAACCACTCGGCATCATTGTGATCAGGTTACAGTGGTCGATGGTGAGAGGGGCTTCACCTGAGCCAATCCACATTTTTTGCAGCGCCACCAAGGGATAGACGGGTGAGGGGGGAGCGGGAGCTATCATGTTTCTGCTAGTTTTCGCTTTTGGTTTCTGACTGGATGGCATCTGGCCTTGCCTGAAGCTATTTGGCAGAGTATCCTGTCAGGCAACATAAAAAGGTAAAAGGGAAAAGAAAAGAAAAGAGCTATTGAGTACCGTCGATCAGTCTATCTATCTATCCTACCGTAGCTCAGTTGTTTTGTCGTCCAGGCGACCGTGTCTCACGGAATTCCCACGCTTCCCACGCTCTCAGCCTCTCAGCTCTGGGGAGAAAAGGAAAGACCACAGAAGCAAATAAATTATTGAGGAAAAAACAACAACGGAGGAAAAAACAAAAAAACTAGCCGCCTGTGATCGACATCTTAGTGAGGTGTTGGGGGAGGGGCGGTAGTCTTGCTGAAAAGGGAGGCCGAGTCCCTGGTACGATGGGGAATTTCTTTGCTTTTAGTTTTGACAGCTGCCGCAAAATGCATGGGTAATTTTCGCTTGTTTCTTTTCTTTTCTTTTTCTCTCATCTTTTCATTGTCATTATTATTTCATTGTCGTCGTGTCTTTGTCTCTCATTTCATTTTTTCTTTTTCTCTTTTCCCTCGTGCCCTGTTTTCCTCCTCCCTCCGTTCCAACTGGTCATCCAATCTTCCGTTTAAGAAACATGTTTATCTGTGCTCTGCGTAAGGTAACTGTATGAGCCCCAGCCCTTTTCCATTGCAGATAGGGTTTCTCGCCTTCCCTCCGCTTCTCTATTTTGGAAAGTGTCTCGACAAATGGAGTTGAGCAATTGTGGAATTGTAATCGGGGGAGGGGGGCGCTTAGGCCCATAGTCAAGGTAGAACCTCTCGGATGCAGAATAATGACATGATTCTCGCAGGGCGAGCAACCAGGAGAATAGAAAAGGGAAAAAGGGCGAGCGTCCTCGGGGAACCGATGAATGAATGGATGAATGGAGGGAAGGAAAGAAAAAAAAGGAAAAAAGGGGAAAAAGGAAAAAAAAACTCCTCGTTCTTCCTACCGGTAGGTGGTCGAGTATTCCTCTTCTTCTGTATATTCACGCCGAAAAGGAGAGAGGGTTTGGAATACCATCGATTGCAGGGGTGTATGTTCAATACCGGTATGCCATCCAATACTTGAACCTCGCTTGCACTAAGATATATCTGCTGTCGAAAAACATATGTTTTTTGTCCATTTTTTTTTTTAAAAAAAAGCAGGGCCTAATCATTCCCAATTCTTAACATTTACAAATGTTCCTCTTCAGCAACTCGTGGCTTGCCAAAGGGTATGTTAGATTTTGGTGTGTGTGCAGACGTGCCAAGATTGATCAAAACTGGGGACCTAAGAGACGTACGGTACATGGGCTCCCAATCAGGCACCACGTCAAGAAATGCTCGAGTACCGGTATTTTAACTTTAACTAACTAAGACAATCGTAACATCTACACCAATAATCGGTCCATGTATAAAAACACAGAAGGAAAAAAAAGAAAGAAAAATGTAGGAATGAGAGAGGAGAGGACCCTATAATTATTTATAGTGCTTTTTTTTTTAAAAAAAAAAAATACCCCTTCTTACCACCTTCCACAGTATGATATTATTATTACTGTTCTCTTGTGTCGATGCTCTGGAGCCAGTGCCTCGCTCGGTGTGAAGGAGATCCAAGTTTGTACCAGTATCAATTGTTGTACTAGTACTGCGGATGATAATATTAAACATACACACCCCTGCAAACCAATGTTTTTCTGAACCTTTTCCCTCTCTCTCTCTCCGAAAGGGGTTGCTGTTGGGATTGGGATCTTGTATGGCGTGATAGAGTGTGTGAAGGGGCTCATGACTTGTTAGCCGCGACGGACTTATGTACTTACTTTTGCTATACTGAATCTAAGTTACGACCCTTTGGTTGACAACTTGAGCATCATACGGTGCCGGTATCGCGGCTGCACTCAAATCACGGCGGGGGGAGAGAGAGAACAAAAAGGAAAATACAACTTGCGGGTGCAGCGCCTTGCTAGCATCGCACATTAAGTTACCTATCTACATTCTATATTTGTCCTCTCCCTCTCCCTTATTCTGCTCGATTATAGTCATGGTACCACTTTTGGGGCGAGAGAGAGTGGGGGTGAGAATCAGTCCCACGGTACATAAGCTGTGGCATTTCGAATTACCCACAACAAGCATACACACTACCCGAGTGTTGGAACGAAGAAGTCCGCCTGGCAGGTGCTTTAAGATACATATAACGTATGCCGTTTGGGGGGACCTTTGTGCCAACCATGACGCGAGCCTGGATGTTATTGTAGTTTAGTTGGTTCCCTACCTTTTTAGTTCGGCACTTGACTGTTTTCCCCAGCTTTCCCAGGTTCCTTAGCTTCATGCATTCTCATCTTCCTTCTGCTTTCCCACCCAGGGGTCTTTGTTTGGACAAATTTCTTGCTAGCTATATTTGCAGTACAGGAATACTAAGCTCTGCAGGTACATACGAGACTGTGCCTGGGCCATTTTCAGGAGAAAGAGTAGAGAGAAAAGAGTCTCTAAGCATTCGTATGGTAAACTCTACCGGCACTTTTGTCAAATTATATTTGGAGAATAGTAGTGAGCTGTAAGTGGTTAGGTCGGTAATAGCGCCGAGCCAGGTACGGTAGTCGTGCTGCGGGGATGAAGGGGGAGGACTGGAGTGGAGTGCACCATGAACACCCCACCGTGAGGTGCATAACAAACCCAAGAGTACAAGTACTGTACTCCTTACAAGACTCTCCTCCAGATCGGGTTGAGCTGTTTGGAGTTTGGGAAAACGCTAGGAGTCCCTGGTAAGCTACTGGGCACTTGTTTCTTTCCTCTCCCCACACTAGTCTAGAGGTACTGGGTATTCGATGTGGGCGATCGGACACCCCGGGATTCTGGAGCCCTGGCCGTTAGCGCCCTTGTAGGAAATAAAATAAAAAAAACGAATTCAGTAGGAAAACTGCTTAAACAGGCAAGGAGCCTCGGTACCTCCTAATCCCCGAGCGCCGTCATCCCCGTTGATGCAGAAAGTGTGGGAAATGATTGATCCCCGTTTTTCCATGGTCTTATGATGTAACCATGCAAGTTGGTGGATAGAGGAGGGAGGGGTGATTTTCTATCTGGCGAACGAAGTGAGAGAAGCTGCGCCCATGCTGCACCCGCACGGCTCTGCGTCAAAGGCACTAAAACATTACCCTTCCTATTTGTTTTGATTTTCCCAGGACATACCATACCGGTGCAATTGTGAAAGTTTAAAATGTAGGGTATGGTGCAGTATGCGTAATATAGTCTGTGGATGTACAAGTGCAATGTGCGGGTGGGTGGGGGGGGGAGGAGATGGCTGGCGGATAACACCCTTGGTTAGCGCTCCGAACAGACAAGAAGTGCCCGGATGCAGGGATTCGCAAAAGATATGGCAAAAAAAATCCGTGCATATCTGAGCGCCCATACGAATTCATGACCCCTGCTCTCGGATACTTTATGTCTGCTATTATAGTACGAGTGCTGTACCCTCATGACCTCTAGATGAACGGTACTTGTGCTCGTACGGTATCTCTGCCTGCTGGTGCATTTTTGCGCTGCGTTCTAGGCTCATCGGATGTGAACGATGGAGACTGAAATACAAATCATTGCTGGCGATGCAAAGATGATATCGGCAGAGCAGATGTGGTCATTTTAAAAAGATTAGAGTGAAATGAGAAAATGAAAATTGTGGAGAAAGAAAGGAGATGGGAGGTGAGGGCCGCCCGGGAGGGAGATGGATGGTGGTGGGGTGGGGGGGAGGGGGTCGGCAGAGAACCGGGAAAGATGCTTGGTGGCTGAATCAGACCTTCCGTGGCACATATCAAGCCCAGTAAAAACCACCTTTCCTCTTATTCCGCTATCTCCGGTCTACCGTACCCCTACAAATATCGAGAGGAAACGAAAGTGATTGTTGGGAGGGAGGGCAAGGCTGCAAGGGTCTGGTAGGGTCTTTTATTTTATTTTTTACTGCGCTCTCTATTTTCTTTTGTCCGATGGGGGACTGTGATTGATACTTGTATGGTGCGGGACATGGTTATTTATAAGCTACGAACCAGAGTAAGGGGGTTCGCTTGAGCTCGGTTCCCTCCCTCCCTTCCTTTCCAACCATGGATTGGAACCAACGGTAATCCGGTTCTTATCCTTATGCGCTCGGATGTTCTGGTGCCCTGACCGGCCTCGCAGCTTCTTCTCGAGTAGAATTCCGAATTAGTCTTTAACCTGGTCCTTGCACCAACTCGTGAATCCAAGAATGGTGAGCAAGCGAGTACGAATTCGGTGGCTAAAATCCCGGAAATCGGAGAGAGGGTGAATTAGGTGGGTTGGATAGTGCTTTGGATAAGGATACGGTATGTGCTGTATGTGGATGTGGATGTATGGATTAGAGGAGGGGTGCGTTTGATAGATGTATGGATTGATGTGGTGTGGTGGTGGATGCGATTGATGGGAGTTGGGGGTGTGCCTAGGGCTACTGTTGGAATGGAGAAGCAGAGGCAGCTTTTCTCGGCTGCTGCAGGATGAAATAGACGATCGATTATCCCATTTCCCATCGAGCTGACCCCCGAATACTCCACACCACCTTCAAACCCTTTTTGAACCTCTTTATCCCCCTTGTCACACGGTGCACGGGCGCTGTTGCAGGTAGTTCACCAGGAGCAGAACTCGAACATGCATGGGATTGTCGCGGCGTCGGAAGCCTTGTCACATTTTGCCACATTAAAACAAGACCGAATTGAACATCGGGAGGGGAATAATTAATTGGAGAGAGAGAATGTGTGCGATTCTCCAGTTGTGTGGTAGATGAGGTCAGACGCAGCATAAGGGTTTTTTTTAGGCGGTTCTGTACTCGAGTACTGATACCGGTACCGGTACAAGTATCTTAGGGTGCGAGATTGCGAGGATCACAAACATGCTGGAAGGGTGGCAGAATTTATATCACGGAAAAAGGTAGGAATGTGGGCTTCTGCGGTAGGTGTCGAATGACTGCGAACGCAACGAAGACAATACAACCGGCATTGGGAAGGTGCATGCTGCGGTACCAGTATGGTACGAGTACTCATACTCCCCGGTATCATAGCTCGTGCACATCAGGTCCCACGACTCCGCCGAACACACTGGGTCCATAGTAAGTTACAGCAGCTCCTTGTCCCTAATCCCCCTTGTTCCCCCACCCACCCCTAACCACTCTAGAACACGGTTGGCCCCTTGTGCCGGGAAATAAGTGATTCTTGGTGCACGGATGATTCTCTGTTCGTCATACTGTTAAGTTACCCTCTTGGCCCTGCGCATGGTCATCTTGTCAACTCGTGGATGGTTCAGGCAAGAGTGGAAACATGCTAGAGACAAACTAGAAGGGAAAAAATACGGAGAAAGACACGGAGAATCTGGATCGCGAGAAGGAAATGGTAAGCGAAAGTCTCACCCTGCCGTGAAAAGTGTGGCGTTTTGCTTGGCCTTATCATCGAAAATCTACAGTGCTGTACATTTGAGAAGGGCAAGGCCAATTTATTCCCCTCCGTCATCTTCATAATCACCAACCCCAAAACTTCAAAAGAGCCAGAACCCTTTGGGGCAATTTATTTATTCGGGCTTGGTTCTATCCGCTAGGGGGGGCAGTTGACCTTACCTCGCCCGTCCCATCCTATTTTCCTCAGGTCTCGCCCTCTGATTACCATCCATGAATCGGATGGGCTCATTACCGGATCAGCTATATCAGGCACAATTGTATGTGCGCTTAATATATTTCTTTCGATCCAGACCAGGTAGTGTGGGTGATAAAGAAAAACGGACCGCTAGAAGGCGTTAGATGGAGTTTTCGGCAGTAGAACCCTGGCTACTATTCTGTTGTTGTCTTGGGGTCTGCCGTAGTTGCGGCAAGCATTTTTCCTTTTGGGATCTCTATTGTCTGGTAGCCTTTTGTTCGACAGAGGTATCAGCGGCTGTCAGGTCACCTTTCTTTTTTCATTATTCCTTACTGCCCCTTCCTTCCTCCTATTTCCTAGCCTCTAAGAGATTCAAGAATCTGGTTGTGTTTGTGAGAGAGAATCGTGGGTGGAATAACGAATGAGGGAAAAGTGAAGTGGAGCAAGCAAGCACTTGTGCAGGCCAGGGGTAAATTACCCAGGAAATTGGTCGTACCAGGACAGAGGGAGTCCGGGTACAGAGGCTGCCTGCCCTCGATCACAATTGTTCTTGCTTGTTCCACGACGGATTTTTTCAGTCTTTTGAGAGGTGCGATTTACCTTTTCCTATTGGCGCATGGGCCCTCTCAACAAGCGAAAGAAAAGCAATTATACACAATGTAACAGTACCCTTGGTCATTGGTCTAGTGTCTGCCTGGGAAACTGGCCCTGAGAAAGCTGGTGCTGCCGTGCGCAACGGTTCCTCCACGCCACAAAAACGTGGAGCTGATTCAAATCAACGGACCAGAGGGAAGAAAGGTCCGCGTATCGACGTATCGGCGTACCCGGACTGGCGACATCTTATCATTTTGTTTTTTTTCCTTCCCTCAACCTTCCCTCTCTGGGGGACCTTCGCATTTTTGCTCCTTTTCTTTTTTTTTCCCAGCTTGATTTTATTCATTTTTATTTTATTTGTATTTTTTGACCTGACATTTTGAATTTATTTCTTTTTTCGATTCTAATATAATATTATTTCATTCTCTTTTCTTTTTTTCCTAGTCCCCTGCCTCTCTCATAGCCTTTCAAGCAAGCGCAAGGCTGCAGACACTAACGAATAGCAAAAATTCATACTCACATGGCCAATCGACTGGGGTGGACCATACTTAGAAACCCATATCCGCATGAGATAAACAGGCTCTGACGGGCCAGGGTGTGATGATTCTCGCGCATAGCGTACCGGAGCTTTAGCCGTGATCAGACATGCTACCTGGTTCAGAGGGACCGACGGGTTGCGCAAGCGGGACTGTGGTAGCGTTTTTGTGCACCAGCAGCCTCGACCGAAGAATGGGCAAGACTCGATTTATCGGCACATGCTCTGGGCTGGCAGGCTAGAGTGGGCAGGCTGAGCTCAGGCTGGGCAAGGCTGGGCCATAACAACAACATGTCTCCGAAAGGGGGGCCATGGATCGAAGCCATTGGAATTGTAAGGAGGCCAAAAGTAAATACATAAATAGGTAAATAAATATGGTAAAATATAAAATACAGGAGTTGGATGAATAGGGTACCAATAGGAGGGGGGTGAAAAAAAATTCGCCACAGTAGAAGAAAAAGTGTAGCCGAAGGGCGACAAGTGTAGAAGGGGAGTAGAACGTAATCTATTAGTACAATGTTCTACAGTGTGGTGGTGGTAAACGTTTCTTTGTTGCCAGCACCCTGGGGCTGCTGCTCGTGAACGGGTCTGGAGACGATGGTTACTACCCTTCTAACCTCTTACACTTTTCTTGTGGTGGTTGTGCTCGTGCTGTTATGATATTGTACATGGGGGCGTGGATGGTTGTAGTGGCAGTTGTGCTCATGATGTCTAGCGGCGTGGTGGTGGTGGTTGTTCTCGCCTCCTCCGGTACTCTATTTCTCCCAACCCTTCGAATTTCTGGCCGCACAAGCTTTGTACCTTTTGGATAGGTGCTGCTAGGATAAAATAAGAATGTTGAAGTACTTTTCGAGCCGTTCGGCACATGTGCCCATTCATACCAGTTTCTATCTCCCTGTACCGTACATACATACATTTGTTTGCACATATAATAAATACTGTACATTAATTCTGTGTGATGTGCAACTCACTCATAGTTACTTGCTTGGGTGCTACTATACTAGTACTTCGCTTCCCGCCATTGAAACTGTTTTAGGGTGATCTGGATTTGCTTGTATGGTAACCCGTCTTGCTTCCACCCGCTCGGTTCTCTCCTAACTCTTTCATTGCCCGCCCCTTCAAGCTGTGCTGGTATGTTGGCTCCTCTCGATCACCGCAAAGCCCTCCGTCCACCTCAACTCGTCATGGACAACAATATCTCTATTCTACCGACCATTTCCTTGTAGCCTACTACTGCGGCTAGCAATATCCAAACTCCTACATAGATGACCTTGCAATTGCGGCCATAAGTGCTGCCTGGCCGGTCTTCTCTACTGCCCAATTGAATCTTTCCCGAATCGCTTTCCCCCCCCCCAGGCACACCATCTTCTTGCCTACTTCTTTTTACACTACAACTCATAATACCTCTCCCTCTTTTCTTAATACTCACTTGCTACATCCCCCCTACCTACCCCCCTGGTACTACTACCCTACCCTTCGTCTCTGGCAATTGACCACCTGGTGTTGCCCTTCCACATATTTCGTCACCCGAGACACTGCGCGCTGCCTTTCTCGAAGTTGGGGGGGTCCGCAAGAAGCTGTCTAGACTGGGTACCCAACAGTCAAACTGTCAAGTCCTATTTTGGCGCTGTACCCTGCTTCCTCAACCCTTCTCATCCAAATCTGCAAGCCGTTGTACAGAAATATCACACTCACACGTTGTCCAAGATCCCTTCCCCGTCCCCCCGTTCATCCCTCCAACCACCCTCCTCATATCATACCCATAATTCATCACACCCCCCTCCCTCCTCCCTCTCCCCTTCCATCTCTAGTCCTGCTACTGTCTTGACTATTGCTGGCGCGTGCACATCCTGCAGCACTCCGAAAAAACTTTGAGAGCGGGCATATTTTAATTTTAATCGCATCAACTCAAAAAGTATTTCCGTTGACAGCTCGCGACTGTTTGCATTTTCCGAACCACCGAGCAAACTAGGGAAGGTTGCAGAATCTAGAGAGCCACCGGTAGTCCTCAAAGAGATCTTAAGGAGAAAAAAAAAGGGAAAGAAAAAAAAAAAAAAGGGCTGGGCCGTGGGGAAAAAAGAAAAAAAGAAAGAAAAAAAAAGACAAGACGAGAGTAAGTGACTTGAGTGAGAGTTGGACAGTGGGCAACTGGACAACACACAATTCTCCGTTAACTTATCATCCTATACATTGAATTCCGGTCACTTAGTCAATCCTTATTTCCCGTCAAGATTGATACCAAGCAAACCCGCAAACAATAACCCTTTACCCCCCCAAGCCTGTCACGCCCGGCCTACCGTCGCTACCCTACCGCCTCCCTCCATCCCCTCCTCCGGATTACCTTCTTCACGTACATAATACCAACCTACACATCTTCTCGGTAGCTTCCTGCTTTCATTCACACATTTGCCTCTTTCTCTTTTATTCCTTCTTTCGTTTTTTGTTTTCTTTTCGCTTTGGTCTGTTGCCGTTGCTCTCCCGGCTTGTGTACGCTGCGGTCAATTTTGTGGTTCTTGGGACCCAACTTCAACCAGTCTCCAGGTTTCCTATCCACGCCACCTCGCGCTATCTGGGTTTACGGTTTTGCGAATTCCTGGTTGCAGTCACAGTTGCAATAGTCTTCGTTCGCTTGGCATCATTGGGCCGGCATCCATTCGCTTTTGGCACCCTGTTTCAACCAACCCGAGCGGAATCAGAGCTGCGGGGAGATTAATAGATTTTCTTGGATACTTTCTCCAAACTTTACGGACTGCACCGTGATCGAGTTGAGACGTCGAGTAGGTTCAAGCGTTGAGAAAAGACATCGCAGCAGAAGAGGCAGGAGGGAGGATACATTGCAACGCCGACAAAAGGAGGGGAGTGGGATTGGGGAAAAAAAAGGTCATAGCCGGAGTCGGACCAAGCGAGGGAAATAGCCTTCCGCTGAGGGAAAGCAGAAGAAGGAAATAAAGGCAGATAAACGAAGGAGAAAAGTTTCATCCCGGTATATTTCCAACCAGCAGGAAAGGAAAAGAAAGGGAGACGGCATACTTCTGCGGGGGAAGCTATTGCACACAATATCCACGACCCTATCAGCCCTATCCGTTTTCACATGGCCGAGCACTCGAGTGTGAATTTTTGACTCCTTTTACGAAAAGAGAATATAGGAGACGCAGCAGCGTGCAGCAAGGAGCTTTCCCGAACCATCAACGCTGTAGCCGCCCGCTAAGTCGATTAAGTGGCCCGGGCTTCCGCTTGGGTGTGTCTCGTCAAGATCGCTGCCATATAACCCATACCCTCGCATTGCCTCGAGAACTTTGGGTTTGTGAAACCCTAGGCCCCCCCTCTGCGCACCGCCGCATTACCGGAGTTTGCTTGGATACACAACATTTTAGCCTCGAAAGCACTTCGTGAGATTGATCCGAAGGCGTAATAACTACTCCTCAGAGTCTCCTGAGAATATTGAATCAACCCTTCAATCAATTCTGGTGCAGACTCGATTATCACTCGAGTAAAGCTTGGATGAACTCTCACACTTTTGTTGACGCCTCTTCTCGAGTAGGGAGGGGACTGAGAAGGTAACGAATTCACTCATTTCCCCCTTGCATTAACATAGTTAACATAGGGGAGCAATGGTTAACCCTTTATTCACAGCGAGGACTATGAATTGCATATTCGACAAGGCCCTGAAAGGGCACGGATTGCTGGAGTAAAGGAGAAGGGTTCGTTTTACGTTTAGTCCTTCCACATATAGCCCGGGAAAATGGAGTACTGAATTTCGTGAGAGTTTAGACAGGAAGCCAGTAGACCCGCCGCCAATAATCCAGTTGAAGATTCGAGATGACACTGACCCGGCTCAGTATGTTGATTGTACCTCTCTAAAATTAGGCTCGGATGCTGATTGATCTTCATATACAGAAACTATCTTCAGAGCCCATACTATTTCATGTGTACGAATCTTTACAGTTCTATGCATGATTCGCCTTCACCTATACCTCCGCACCAAGCGCTGGCTGGAACATTAGTTTCATCCCTACACAGGCTGAAGGACATTGATAATAGTGGTAATTTCTTTCATCCCTGGGGAGATCGATTGGAGCGGAAGCTGATGTGGTCAGATGGTGGCTTCTTCGTATTTGGAGATTTGTCAGTTAAGATTGAGGGTGAATTCCGTTTGAGGTTCAGTCTATTTGAGATGTTAAAGTACATAATTACTTTTTTCTGAGATCTCTGCTTAGGAGGCTGCTGACGAACATGATAGAAATGAAGTTGTGCACATCAAATCTATAACTTCAGAGCCGTTCACTGGTTTGTTATATTACTCCTCCCAGTTGGACTAATCTAACATCCTGCTTAGTATATGCGGCAAAGAACTTTCCAGGGATGTCTGAATCCACGTTTTTGTCTCGATCGTTTGGGGATCAAGGAGTTAGGTTACGGATTCGAAAGGAGCCACGTACATTGTTGTGAGAATCGTTTTTCCTTATTTCTATATCCTCTTTTAGCTAATATAAGGATCTAGAAAACGACCTCCACCGGGCATGCGGCCTGAGGACTACCCTCACCCCCACCCGGCTAGGCCCTACATGCCGATGCCCAATGATTCTCGGCCACCCTACCAGCCACAGGGTTTCATTCAATCTCCAAATCATGAATATCCACCCTACGGCGGCGAGTCAACAAAACGGCGAAGGACTTCTGAGATTGCAGTTAGCCCAGGGGATTCAAGGGGAGATCCGCCCTACAGCCCCCATCCGCGTTATGATCAGTATGGCATGTATCCTCCTCCGTCCTCTCAGCCGCAGTATCAGAGCTACCACAACTACCCTGGTCCACCTAACTCTTATGGGCACCAATCTCAAGGGCATGGGATTCCACCTGAGTATTCATATCGGCAACCTGCCCCGCCACCTCCGCCTCCGCCTCCATTATCACATTCCTCGACCTCGTCACCTTATCAATCACCTCGCCCGCGGCAGCCCCATCAGCGCTCCCCGTTGCCATCATCTGCGCCTCTTCCGAACCAATATCGGTACCCCCCGGGGCCCCAGCAGGCTCAATTACCCCATGGGGGCCCACCACCACATTCCCAGTCGCCCAATTTAGGGCCTCTAATCAGGCCGCCGGTGTCAGTATCGGAAATGTCGCCTTCATCCGCGAATATTTCCAGGCCGCCCCAGCAGCCGCCCCATACACCGTCGCCATTGAGTGCCCCAGCATCCTCGACGTCGTCAATGCCCATGGCTCCTCCACGCGTCTCGCCGCACCGACAGCAGTCCCAGCAGTCAAATACGGTTTATCTCCCTCCGTTACAATTGCCGCCCATGAACTCTGGATCCCAAAACCAGCCGACGGCGCAGCAGCATAATGCCATGCCACCGATTTTGAGTCAACAAACCGGGTACGGGCCGCCTAGCTCCTTCGATTCCGCGGCTCAACAGCAGTCATCAGCATAGGGATGACTGGCCTATTTTGGAGGAGCATCTTGTGTGATCGGCTGAAATATTATGGATACGAGGGAGAAGAGCAACTTTGTGCTCAGCGATGTCTATTCTAGTTATGCACTGTGCATTGCCTTGGGTTGGGGTTCGGTTTGATATGCCGCCGAGTTCAGATTGTGCAAATCTTTGGGCCACCCCCCCGAAAAAATTTCCCCTTGCTTTCGTCTCATTTTTTCCCTCGCCTTTTTTCCAATTTCATTTGCTTTATGGGGTCTTTCCGTTTATTTGTCTTTTATCCGAGCAGCGGGATGGGCTATAATGCTTTCACTATACGTTTGAAGAGCTAGAAAAGATGGGGTCCATGGGGGCTGGAAAACAGTAGGTATTTCATTTCATATTCTTGTTAATGGCGCAGAATGGGTGGTTTTCATAGGATCAAAGACACGATATCGAATGACGTTCGTACTCATTGGGGGTTTTCATGTTTCTTATGTTGATGGCTTTATCAATTTTTTTCTTCTAATTTCATTTGATTCTTGCTTCAATTTCAATCTCATTCGGAGAATTTACAACAGGAGGCTGCGTCGGGAGGCTGGGGACGGGGGTGAATTAGGGATCGGAGGGAGCATGGCAGTACGGGGAGGGCAGATCGGGGGGGGGTGAATTTTTTTGGTTCTCGTTTTTTAAACCAGCGTCTCCCGCGTTTTTCTTAGTCTTTCATCCACACTATCTTCATTGTTTGGGTCCCTAAATACGTTGGTGTTATATCATTTCGAGCAGGAGTACAATAAGGCAAGCCGGCGATACTACATAAAAAGATGGCTGTTAGGGGTTTCTTCCTTTCCATTTTCTTTTTTATCCTTTTCATCATGCCCTTCCTCATCCCCACTTTTTCCGCCTTCCTCTTTTAATTGGCATCATCGTGCATTCACATTTAACTTTCGTGTGTATACTTCGAATTCAATCCAGGCCAATGTACCGAACCCCAAAGTTCGAATCCAGACCCCGGCAAAATCGACTTCTCCGATGATACTACTGGCAAGACTATTCCATTTGCCCGATGTTTACAGCATCGATCGGCGGCAGCAGCACTGGTAGCCCTGCGAACAATGGACATCCAATGAGAACATCATCTCTCTTTTCCTTTCTTACTGTCTGCGAGTTATATCGTGAATCCTTCGTGCGGGCATTGTTTGAAATGGTTATTGATTGGTTGTCTTGGGTTGCGCAATAGGGTTCCCGTGTAAGACATTATCGCGCAAATTTAGGGGCTCCCGGAGCCCTGCCGGTGGCAGCGTGGGTGAGGGTAAAAGTGAGACCCTTGCCAAGATGACAACCACGCGAGCATAACTCAGCACTCGAGCACGGTAGTGGTAAATGGACTGTATTTTCTAGGATGATACTTGTTCTGGACTGGGTTTTACTGGTGGCTATTCGGTTCTACTTTCTGTTCCTTTGGGCTGGGGCTTTTGGGCCAGCGGAATGAGGAAAAGAGGTAGCCTGTTACAGCGCTGCACCAAGGGCGAAGGGTTGGCGAGGCAAGCCTATGTACTCGTAGTGTCGTAGCGTTTTTAGAAAAGACTGCTATTGCATACCGCCAGAATTTGGCGTTTTTTCTCCAATTTGGGTGGTATGCAATAGCAGTCTTTTCTAAAAACGCTACGACACTACGAGTACTTGTACCATAATCGACTTCCGACCCTATTAGCTAATAAGGGGGTCGAACATCGGGGGCCGCTGTGGCTCGAGCATGACATGATAGCAGAGGTTCGCCTGGCGTTTTTTCCACCCAAGATCCGTCCTTCTTATGGTCGCACACACCCCTCATCATGACCGGTAAAATTCGAGTTCGCCTCACTTATGCTTAAGTTACCCCCCCAAGTACCGTTACGGCACCAGAGAAGCAGTTAGTAGGGAAGAGATATTATTTGAGAGGGTTTATTCGATTTCTTTTATCAAATTTTAATTTATTTATTTTAATTCCGTGGATGATGATAACATGGTATGATAGCTCTTTTTTTTTTTGCCTTGCCTTGCCTTGCCCTTCTCCTCTTTCCCATGATCGTCGGTTTTTAGGGGGGACAGAAAGTGGGGGAGCTCTTGGGCCGTATGTAGGGCACCAAGCTTAAACTACCGATACTGGTTATTACTTTTTTTTTTGATTATTATTATTATTTTTTGAAAAGAATATTATTTTGTGGGTGGGTGGGTGGGTATGTTATGGGTCGGTAGTGGTGGTGACGATGATGATGATGATGGGATTACCTGGGTTGCAAGGATTGCGACGCACGTACAGTATTGATCTCGGTCGTGTTCCTGGTACGATACTCGAGTGCTCGAACTAACTGTGTGAAAAGTGCCGGCTGAAGTGACTTGACGTCGGCCCGCTGTGTCTGGAGGAAATCACACTTGCCGGTGTGTGGTACCGTACGAGTATAATAATAATATATGTCAACCCTCTTTTTCTTTCTTCCTATGGAGGAAGGAGGGGAAGGAAAAAATGACTGACAAATTCTACCCGATGTCCTGTACAGTACGGGCACTCGCAAGGAAACGAAAATAATTTTAATTTTAATTTTTTTAAAATCAGTCCATTCATCTGTTGGCCGCTTGGGTGCGTGACGCATCTAGGTAGAACGATGAGCGGGCATAAAGAAAGGGGGGGGGGGGGTGAGAAGTGGGAAGACTAATCCCGGCACCCCTCTTACGAATCTTCCCCACGCGTTCTTGTCTTCCAATAGATTTCCAGATTGTGGGGCTTTTCTGTTTGTTTCGTTTCGTTTTGTTTTCGTTTTTTTTCTTCCTCATTATCATCGGGATCCACTTTTTCTACGGAACATACTCTTTTTGGATATACTCCGTTGTGGCGTTTGAAGACCGGAAATAAAGCATTAGTTGCGAAGATGTTAGGTATGGGGCACTACCCCATCACGGACTTTTCCATCGTGGCACGTTGGGATCCGAGAAACGCAGCTGAGGTTTTTCTCTATACAAAAGTATGATATGATTCTCTATTCTTCCCCACCAACCCCCCCTTCACCCATACCCCCCCTGTATCCTCTTCCCAGAAACCGCCCTATTAGCTCAACAACAGCTATAGACTTATTAATGAACTGTAAACTGAGACATTGTTGGCCTTAATTAACTGAATCTATGCATATGTTGCTTGTCTAGATTATTCCGCAACCGGGTGAAAAGGTGCCGCTGCTCCACTTGCATACCCTCGTTACCAAAAAAACGTTGATACGTGCCATTCCGCTACTTCCCGATGGCTCCAGCCCTAGGGCCTCGCCAGGGATCTTGGCGTTGGGCATTCCGGTCGTTTGTGGCAGACACCGGGGGACGACGCAGACTCCTGTGGGCACGAGGAGGGCTGGTGAGATTACGTTGGATGACGGGGTGTGTATAAGTGAAGAAGAAGAAGAAGCGGTGCAGGCACAAGTACCGTCGCCCGGTTCAATCGATCTGGGAATGCCAACGGCTGGGCATGAGGTTAAATCGGCATGTAGGGACCAGAGTGGTGGTAGTGGGCAGCCGGTAATATGCGGTGACACAGTGGAGACCGGGCCTGTTGGTGAGCGGGTACAGCTTCTTGGTACTCGTGGCGAAGGTTTGCCCCCACTGCTCGGCGTGGCGGACGAGGTGGTGCTTCCGGATGGCCGGGAGCTCGCGTGCGAGCATGTTTTTCGTGCTTTCAGTGTTGGTGGTTCCGTGGGTCTCTATGGGGGCGGGAGGAAATTGGCTTGGGGCGGAAATAATGGGGGACGCTCTGATGCTTACCGTGAGGGCAAGCCCGACTGCGATAGTAGAGTGCCATTACCAATAGCGCCTGACAGTAGGGACGGGGCAGCGGTAATTACGGGTGATAGGGTCGATAAGTTATTGATGAATGTGGTGGGTGAGAAGCCTGATGGAATGGCTAATACAAGTACGTTTGTGCCGCTGGATACCTCTTATCACAGCCTTGGCCAGAGTGATGATCAAGTGGTCCCAATTGAGGGTAGGGTTGGGAGAGTTATTCCCGACGAGGAAGAGTGTCTGGGGATCAGAATAGCCACGGGCGATGGTAAACTTTCTATAGCCTTCCCGGAGAAGGTGGGAGACTGTGCTTTCGGTACAGGGTCCTTCTGGTCATAGAGATTGGGTGATGGTAAATAGTGCTTTTGCTGATGAGTTTAGTGATTGAGATCATGCTCAGTGTTGAGCCGGCTTACATCGAAGGTAAGGCGTACAAAACTTTCATATTCTCTGGCCTCCCACGCTGCAAGAACCCGGTATATATCGATTTTAGAATTCGCGATACCTCGGATTGGCAATTTACTACTCTTCCGACTCTCGATCTTTGTAGGGGCGATGGCTCCAAATTCACTGGTACTAGGCTACGTGGAACACTGGATACCTCTAAGTTTAATCAGAAAACTCCTAAAAATCTTTTTATCAGGGCGCTTCGGTGCCCTACGTCTCCGGAGGCCCCGAACTTTGAAATGCAAATAGAGACTAGAGCTAGCTTCGCCTGGCGCTGTCCTGATGAGCAGATCATTGCTGAGTTTGATATTAAGCTTGATTTTCCTGGCATTGTTCCTGAAATTGGGCCCGAGAGAAACCAACTTTATTTGTTTATCACTAATGGGCCTGATAGTCAGGACGATTTGATTGTTGAATCGCCAAACAGCGATTTAGTCGAGTTTTCTCTGGGTGAGCCTGAGTTTGCGAAGGATGATTTGGGGGGAATGGTCAAATTATTACAAGTTGATAGGTTAATGAAGGACGTGGGTAATTCTTTAAGAGTTTGCTTCCGTAAAGAACAAGGGATGGCACCGCAGACTGTCGATATTCCCACAATTCGTACAAGTGGCGAGTCGAAGGTCATTAGGGAGATGGTTTCCATTCAAACTCCGAAACTGCCTTTACTTGTGACTTGCTCTCCGGATAAACTTTTCTGGCAGGAGTTCTTGACGCAAAGCATCGCCGAAAATAGTCCCGCTGCAAAGTTTATGAGGCTTAGGCCCGAGGCAGGGGAAGAAGTTTTGCGTGTTCGCATTGACTCTTTGACGCCGGCTCACCCCATTGCTAATGAAGAATTCGATAGGGAAGAGAATGGTTACCACAACTTTGTGGATCAAGTTACCTACGTTATCGAAGACAGTGTGGATGCTGGCAACGGATTTCCTTCTGTTGGTGTTTCTATGAGGTTCTCTCTGGGGGTTCCACTCTCTATTGAATCGATGGATGAAATCATTCGGATCCACTCTGGTGACTTCAGGCTCAGCTTTGTCACGATCAATCACATTTTTGTGGGGAACGGTGTAGTATTCGAAGATGAGAGTGAAGTAGTATTGCTAAACTACGATCTCATTGAACATGAGGACGATGAAAATTCGATATTCAAACGCGAAGAGCGACTCATGATACGTATTGAGTGGTCCAACGAGACCAATCAGATCCTTCCCCATAGGAAAGTTCAATATAGGTTGCCACAGATGTCCGGGAAGGTTATTGGTAGAGCCGTAGTCAAGTGTTCCAATCGGGAAGGTATAAATGTCACTCGTTCCTTGTTAACACGAGCGGCCCGTGCTAATAAGCATATATCTTGGCTCCTATAGCTCGTGTTATAAACCGGGCACAGGGGCTTTTTGAGACCCTTAACGTTTCATTAGGGCTCACTAGAGGGAGAGTTATTCTCACTGGCCTAGGTAACAAGAGCCGAGACCTTTTCTTCGAGATCCCGTATGGCATCAAAAGTGCACGAGGGAGTCTTGGAGGGCTCCAGGAATTCGAGCAAGGCCAGAGCGTTTCATTGACTCCTATTGCTCCAAACGACGGGGACCACAGCCTCAACGCCGGGACTGGTAGCTGCACCAGCGGCCACCTCGTTTCTCACCCTGGGATGAGCATAGCCTTGGCGGACCCAGGGTTGCAAAGCCCAATGCCACAGGGCGAGGGGAGAGTGGCTTATATTGCTGGACACAAAGATAGAAGACGGTCCAGCAGCAAGTGGCTGTTTGCCATCTTCCTGATACTGATACTTGCCGCAAACTTTCTTGACCAGATGAATAGGATCGATGGGCTTAAGGGATGGCTCCATCGAAATGAAACAATGCTGAAGGAAATGGAAAGCTCGCACCGGCGACTGCTCTGGAGGTTGGCCTCGGCGGCCCAACAGGAGCCTGAGGGAGCAGGGCGTTATATGTTTGTGATCGGGAGGTTGGGACCGAATGACCTGCTTGCTATCATTCCAGCCCCGGCGACAGAATCGGGACGGAAGGATATATTGGCTGCCGACATCAAGGAGCAGGGTTGGGGTGAAACTGAAGCTGAAGAGGAGCAGGAGCGCTTGCAGGATGCATATCCTGTAAAGGTACCCTATGAAGATACCGGGTACTCGTTGGCACATGACAGGGGAGCCGCACGGGTGCTTCAGAAAGTGCCTTTATCGGCGACATTTGAGAGAGTGATGGCTAGTACACTGGATTACTTTTGGGGCTTGGTCTTGAGGGCTTATAGACATCATAGTAACAATAGGGCAGCGGAATGAAGGATATTGGGGATTGGGTAGGCATCAGGGTAGTGCTATTGGACTTTTTTCCACCTTGTTATGCCGCCACGAGAAATGGAGCTAGTTCTGGCCTCACTAGTGATTAGGTTCTAATTTTGTCAGCTGTGGTTGATCAATTATGCACTTTACCACCGCATTTATTCTATCACAAACTTAGCTCATTTGTGCATGGTTCTAAAGAACAGAAACTTCAATGGGGTCGGTTTGTATCTATACCCCCATCAAGAGAATGAGAAAACAGAGAGAAAAAAGGCTCGAGCAAAATACATCTCTGAAGCCAACAGTTGTTCTGCCATAAGCATTCACTCAATCCATCAAGCTCTCAAGTCATATTCTGCCTCCTCGGGATCCTTTGGCACCTCAAGGACTTGGCACAAGCCGTTGGAAACATCGTAAACAAATCCATGCACCTCCAATCCCCTATCCCTAATTGCCTCCTGGACATTCGCATGCCTCTTCAAGTTATTGATCTGGGCAATAACGTTCAATTCGACCAACCTCTCAACCCTCTTGGCGGGATCACTAATCGCCGCCAATTCGGCTTTATTCGCGGCGCGTACGTCACGCAAGTGCTGCAACCAATGGTCCACAATCCCATGCTTCTTATCACCAAGCGCAGCCATAACGCCGCCGCACCCGTAGTGTCCGCAAACAATCACATGTTTAACCTATGATGCCCCATTAATTAATTAGTCTGAACTTTATGTACGAGAATGAACAAGTATTATAAAAGGAAGGGAAGGGGTATAAAAGGAAAAACACAAACCTTCAAAATCTCAACAGCATACTGAATAACGCTCAAGGAACTTAGGTCCCCGCTGGGGAGCAAGTTTGCGATATTCCTGTGGGTGAAGATCTCACCGGGCATCAAGTTGAGCACTGTAGTTTCGGGGACACGGCTGTCGCTACATCCGATCCAGAGGATCTGGGGGTGCTGCGAATTTGCCAACGAGGGGAAGAGGCCGGGACGGAGGGCGCTGGTGCGTTGGGCCCAGTTCTTGTTACGGGTGAGGAGGCTGTTGATGTCGTTGTCGGTGAAGCCGAAGATTGAGGAGTCGTTGCTCATTTTGAAGGATTGATGTGGTTTGGATTTTTTGTTTTGTTTGTTTGTTTGTTTGAAAGAAGAAAAGAAGGGGGAAGAAGAGGAAGGAAAGGAGGGAATGGAGATGAGCTTGATGTACGGTGGTGGTGGTGGTGGGGTAGTGGGGTAAGGGTAGGGAGGAGGCGAGGTGATATCGTAAGCTTTGGTAAACCTGCAATGCTAGATAGAAAAAGGGTTGTTGTGGAATCGGTTACTCGGATGGGCAACCGGGAGACGATGGGCTGGGCTTTTTCAAGAAAAAGAAAAAGGAAAAGAAAAAAGTGAGGATTTATTCTATTTTCGGTAATGATATATGTGATTCCGGGGCTTCCCTTTCATTAACTTAAAGTTGAAGTGTGAAAAAAGAAAGTATTTTATCTCGAATCTGGGAGACGTATTATATCAAGCAATCAAGAAGCAGAGTGCGAGATGGGCGAGTATTTATTTTATCTCCCTCCGTCAATCTGCCTGTCAGTATATCCCCCTAGCATTCCTTCATACAACTTCAGACCGTTGCAAGTTTTGTCGCTGGTTCTCACAACCTGAGACTGTACCACCACCGGATATCCGAAACCAACCCCCCGGCTTCCCCCCCCCCCCCCATGTTGGTTACGGTAGCGGTTGTGTTGTCCTATCCCCTTGGAAACTACAATAATGATTTTTATTTTATTTTTACCGGTGGTTGGAGGGTATATAATCGGCATTGTGAGGTTAGCTTACCGGTACCACGGTAGGGAGTAGGGGGGAGTTGGTTGGTATTGCTTGGAACCCTGCCGGCATGAATGATAACATTGGGGTTTCGAGGTTGCGTTGGGATTTGTGTTGTATATGCGAGTACGAGTATGAAACTACCGGTATACCGGTATGGTATTATGTGTCGGAAGGTAGGGAGGGAGGGATTACAGCACTGGTATAATTCTGGGGCTTCGTGCGATGTCTATTATGCTCCCGCGACATGAGGGGGCATACAAGTACCGTATAATACGATAGTATAATAATCCCAGTAGTATGATAGAACGTTGCATTAGCAGGACCGAGGAGCGCAAGTAACTTGAACAGGAAGCGCAATAGTATGGGGGAACAGAGAAGTGTGGACGGGTGGGCACACTACCGTAGGGCATGAACGGATGGATGTATAGGGCGCGAGCGGAGGGATAGGGCTAGCAGAGTTTTCACTATTTAAGTAGCCGTTAGCTAGCAACCTCCAATAGAAGAACATACACCTCGACATCTCTTCCCGTCAACATCTGCTCACACACGATTGTGCCACCTCCAATTCCTATAACTCGTCCCAGGCAGGAAGTATTTGATAATAGGGATGGCAAAAATATATTGAGAAAATGTGTGTGCATCTGAGCACCAATACAAATTCACAGCTACTAATACTAATGGATATTTCTGGCCTGGGATGAATGACTCTATTAGTAGCTAAGCTAGCTAGCTAACTAATCCTTTGGCATCTGGATAAATGGTATAATATTATACTATATAAATGCAGCTGCTGTTGTTGATCAAAGTGTATAGAGGGTGAACTTGAAAGATGGTTCTAATATACCAGCAGTGGAATTATGGTTAGTACTGTCTGAGAGCAAGAAACTGGACTTATGTTGATTATTTAAATACAATATTATACAATATGATATGCTTCACTTTAGTCCCCACTGGTGAATGCTGCATCCAAGGAGTTTGACAAGGACTACAATCACCTCATGATATCTGGTGCCTATACAGAGAAAAGCTTGAAATTTCTAATAGGTAAGTGATGCTTACACTGTAATGTTAGTCAATTTCACAAAAGCTTTCTCTAAAATCATCAGAAGTCAGAAAGGTACTTAATGAAGATATATTTATATCTCTTGAAAAGCAGGGAGATATTTCATCCACACATATCTTCTCTTACTATACCAATAAAGTCTTAGAAAAGCTATTGAATGTGTCCGCTTTGTGGAAACTGGTGGAAATAAAAGATAAGATAGGCTTGGGAGTAGTGTTGGAATATTGATTTAGACTTCCACTTGAATTTATTATGACTTTGGAAGTATAGGAATTAATACTCACTACTCTCAAAACATGAAGGAAATATAAGTGTGGTAGCTATACCACTCACTATTATACTTATTGGACTGGCTCTTTCATCTTAAGTTTATGAATATGTGGGCTACAATATTAACAAACCTGATACCAGTATCTGGCTAACTATATATGAGTCATCATTCTGATATTTCTCAGGGTTTAACTTTCTCAGGATATACAATTCTGAGATGTGATCTTCTCTGAGTAATACTATTTCTCAAGTCTTTGGAGATTGGCTCTCAGGTTTATTTAGTTTGAAGTGTAACATTGCTAATAGAAAGAGATAGGACATGTAAGTGATGAAAACTATCAAGCAAGGAGACATGGTAGTAACCAAAATAGGATTAGCTCTGAATAGTTCTTCCACCTTGAGTACCAACAGCTTCTTGCCAGTTGGAGAAGGTTCAAGTGTACATTGCCACATAGTTTCACATTTTCAGCAAAATGTATACTGAAAGCCTAAACTGTCATTACAGGAAGGTTGAAAATATTTAAAATTTCAAACGTGTTCTAGAAGGAATTGATTATTTTTTCAAAGAGCATTCGTACTTGACAGATGTTAAGGTCTCTCTGAGTAGCAGGAAAATTTGAGCACAATTCTTAAAAGGCATCATGTTAGCATATCTTTGGAGATGAGATTTATTATTAATCAAAAGAATTATAAGTTTAAGAGGAAAAGCTCATTCAATTGATACAGCAGAATTGAGTAACATTAGAAATATCTTATAGCAGAAGAAGCCAATAATATTGCAGTATTCTATAGTAATTGAAGGATAAAGTAGTTATCTTATTATACTATAACTTTGATATTCAACTACTATAATATGCTCTCTCTACTAGTTACCCATTATGACTATACTCTATAAGATATATTAGTATTGAAAAAAAACCTCTAGTCTACAATATCAAGAAATAAAAATTGAAGCAATCTGAAAGTAAGTCAAACCCTTTAAACTTCCAAAAGAACCATTCTATTTTTTCTGATATTTTGAAGTATCAATAATTAGCTAATTTTTTGTATTGTCAAAAATTTCCTAAATAGGAGATTTAACTTAACAAAAATTTTATTTTAATGACAAATTTTAGCCTTTATTTGAATACTAATTTTCTCATCTATTAACTTTCTACTTATTTTCTGACCACTTACTGTATTGTTACCTCTTTCTGGGATATTCCTTTTTATATTATTTTAAGATTTTATATTATTATAAATAATACAGTATTTACTTAAGAAATCAATTTCTACTGTTCTTTTATTTTATAAATAATATAAAATATTAAAGCAATTATAAGAATGATTTGAGGCCTTTGTGTAATAATAGTCTGGAAAATGCAGACAAAGCTGGAGTAAGATAGACCAAGGAGACCAGAAGAACTATAGTCCTAGGTGGTAGACTGGAAGTACTTTGATCCTGTTTTTACATTTCCTTGATATTGAGTAAAGAGTAAAGCAATTCTTTATAAAAGTTCTACTTTCCTGAAAATATATTTTCTAGCCAATAGTGTTTAGAGCTTTTTACTAGAAGTATGATATTGAAAAGATTTGCCTGTTTCAAAAGATTTCAATTACCTTTTTGAAGGGTACTGGTATATATTTCTATTTAACTGTCTGAGATATATTTATAATATTTCTTTCAACTTCTGTACTAGGTATTATCTTACTTAATAATATAGATAATGATACCGTAAGAACTTGAATAATTGAACTGTGTGCTATGTCGTCGGACTTTCCTCTCTCAGTAAGGTCAAGAAATTTTTGTTTTTTTTTCTGTCTCAGCAGGGGGGAAGGGGCTGTGTTTTTGCTGTGTTTTTTGCCCCTATTCCAGAGAAGGGAATTTCGGACTTCATAGCACACGGTTCAATTATTCAAGTTCTTACGGTATATGTATTGATTAGTGGTAAGTATAATCTTTTATTTAAATCTTATTTAATTACAGGCTGACAAAATAGTTCATTCAAAACTTGTATATAAGTTTAGTAAACTTGTTAATAGTCTTTTTACTTTATATTTAATGTTCAAGTTAAATATATATCAGAACAGACAATTTGACAATTGAATAAACTCTATAGTATTAGTTATATCTTTAGGTATTAGAGATGAAACTTTATAATTGTTGTTCAATTGCATTATCTGAAATACTATAAAGTTATCAAGAATTTTATAGTTATAGTTGTAGGTGTGAAAATATCTATTAATTATTATAATATTAACCTCTTAGCTTTTCTCAATCTGAACTTGACTGGCTAAGTTATTTGTAGTTGTAAAACAATTTAGAGTATGATGGGTAGGTTTGAACTTGACAATGCTGATTTTATAATATGCTAGGGTTTAGCTATTATTAGAATTTCGTTAGTTTTGAAGATACTCTTACAACTAATTAGTGATATACATACATTTCTATAAATGAATCTATAGTATACCATAGGTTATCTTGATCTTAAAAATACCAACATAGTAAGAAATACTCTGAATACTGTAAAGCTATTCAGTGTACCCAATGGGCAATTTATCTTGTAATTATACATATTTTATAGGTGTTAGGGGTAGCCGGTAAGGTAATTTATAATACCGGACTAGGCCTTATGCTCGAGTGGTTTAATAGGTGGAGAATCTTGTCTAGGAAGGCTCGTAGTAAGGTGTAACTAAGTTACTCGCGTAATATGAAGATAATGAGGAAGATAATAATTATAACTTATTATATTGATAAGATCTCTTCTCCGGTGCTTGATGATTCTGTTTAAGCGAGGGAGGC